>WLWG01000099.1_pt1 | contig 83763 bp, 76 predicted proteins | sample 6712871 | NCBI WGS metagenome assembly WLWG01 (sample SAMN12718693, study PRJNA515312) | sponge metagenome | isolation source: marine sponge | host: Mycale hentscheli | place: New Zealand: South Island, Marlborough, Capsize Point | collected 2003-05-01 | reverse complement strand
GCTGGCGAACGCTCATCCACGCCCACGTGTAAGGCAGCCGGTAACCCCAGCGTGCGGCCAGCGCGGTGACGAGCCGAGAGGCTTCCAGGCTTCGGAACACCACGCCGTGATTACCCTCGTCATCGACCGAGTACAGCCGCACGTTGCACTCCACGAACGTCCCCCACCACGGCATCGGGTGGCCTCGCCCCAGGCCGGCCCCCGACATCCGGAAAGGAACAAGCGCGACGTACGTCGCACCGTCGAACTCATCCGGTCTGACTCCCGGCGGCATGAAGGGCGCGACATCGGATGGATCGACCGGCCAATGCAGGAAGAACACCGACTCCCACCGCTGGTCGAACATGAACGGCCCCGGGACCGGGGGCGCCACTGGCGACACACCACCGAAACGACTCGCGTCGTCGGTGGTGGTACTCATCGAGGTGACACGGCGCAGGCGGGTGTGGATCCCGGGAGTCGGTAGCGGTTACGGGCAACCAGGCGGTACACGGACGCGGCGATGGGTGCGATTCCGCGGGTGTCCGCGAGTGCGGCGATCCACGGCCACGGGCGGTTGGCTGTTCGCAGCATGCCGGTTACCGCTCGACTCCCCGAGTGGATCCGGCCATCGGCGGTGACGAATTGCACCGCCGCAGCGCACTGCTCTTCAGTTAGTCCATAATCCGCGAGATCGAGGAATTGCCACGGTTCAATGTCGACTTTGGGTCGGATCCACCGCCGAGTGAATTCCACGCACGCGGTGCAGAATCCGCAGTCGCCATCGAAGACCAAGACCGCGCCCATATGGGCAGTGTACGAAGGTCTCACAGTTTCGGCAGGGTCGATCATGGCTGCTGATTCCCGTCCGTGACCCTCCACTGCGGGACTCACCATGGGGGTCCGGGACCACCTACACTCGCGTGACATGAACGCATCTACGACTGGTGACTCGACACCGCCCGCACGTCCGCCGGGGGTTTTCTGGCTCTACCTCGCGGTAGCGGCTATCGGTCTGGTCGGGACCGCATGGTTCAACATTCGCAGCGTCGTCGAACCCAGTGGGGATACGTTCTTCGCCGCGTGGTTCGCGAACCCCGCGGTCAGTTCCTTATCGATTGATCTCTTGATCGTTGCGGCCGCCGCATCGATCTTCATCATCATCGAAGGTCGTCGCCTGGGGATTCGCTGGTACTGGGTGTACGTCGTCGCCTCGTTCGTCACGGCCATCGCGTTCACGTTTCCGCTTTTCCTGGCGGTGCGAGAACGTCACCTGGCTCGCACGCCCGAGGCGTAACTGCGGCAGGCGGGCTGACCTGTCAGGTCAGGTTCTTCTCGAAGGCTAAGAGGGCGACTTCGGGAACCGGATGCCAGTCGCGCTCGGGCAGGCGCTGGAAACCGTGACGTGCATAGAGCGTCATCGCGGCTGCGTTGATGTCCCGGACACAGATCACGAGTCGATTCGACCCGGTCGAGCGCGCGTGCTCCTCGCACGCTGCCACGAGAGCGTTGCCCACGCCATACCCCCACGCCTCGGGCGCGACAGCCAGGAATCGGAACTCGACTTCTCCGTCGCGGCCAATCTCCCGAAACGGTGATGCCGGCGGGCAGATCGTCACCGTCCCCACCACCTGGCCCTGCCGAACAGCCACCAGCAGTAGCGCGTCGCTCTCGCGGGAGCCGGTGTCGGCGAGCACCGTGCCGTAGAAGCCGTCCGGGCCGTCATCGAGTTGCCCGGCACCGACGTAGGCCTCGACACTGATCCGGGACGCTGCCGCCAGATCATCGACCGTGGCGCGGCGCACCACAACGGGGTTGGTCATGACCCCACTATCTCGACACAGCGACGGTCAACGCAGTCCCGCCCCCCGTGTGGGCCGTCAGGCTCAACGCACCAACGGCTGCCATCCGCTGCGATCCCATCCCGGAGATGATGTCACCCAGACCGCGACCGTCATCGATGATCTCCACCACGATGTCGTTGCCGTCGACCCAAATGTTCACATCCACGCGCGTCGCATCCCCGTGCCGGTAGGCGTTCGCTAAGCCTTCTTCGATGACGACGTCCACCGATCGTGCGAGAGAGCCACCGATCGTGCCGATCGACGCGGCCATTTTGCAGCGGACATCTAGCAGTCCGGTCCATGCGGCGACACGCTGATCAACGCATTCTTGGATGGAGCCGGCCTGCTGTTGTGATTCCAGCGGTGTCTTGAGCACGTCCCACGCCTGGTTCAACGCATCACGCCGGGCGTCGGCATCTTCGTTCGCCAGCGCGCTATCGATGGCGCCGGCACACACCAGCAGTCGGGTCTGCAGCGCGCCGTGCAGTTCAGAGCCCAGTTGGCGGGTGGTGGACGCTAGGCGTTGAGCGTTGGCGATTTCTTGCGCGAGTGAGAGGTCCGCGTCCTCGCGAAGCCGGTCCAGCACCTGCTCCCGATTCGACAACACCGCCGCGGCGTAGGACGTTCCCAGCAAACCGGTCGACGCCAACAACACCAGGAAGCCAACTTCGGCCCAGGACATGTCGATCGTGGCCAACTCACCGTTGGCCAATCCCGCGAACGTCACGCCCGACACGTGCATCAACGCCAGCACGAGCATCACCACGAAAGTGATCGTGTAGATGGGGATCCGCCATGTGGGCGCCCGGTCCATCGCCTTGTTCGCCAACCACATGCACACCGCGCCAATCACCGAGAACGCGATCGTGGACGCGATACCGACCTGGGACTGGTTGCGCACCGCCGTGTCTATCGCGTAGGCCATGACGATCAGGATCAGCACCGGCCCGATAGCGAAACGAATCTCCAACGCGAAGGTCTTCCACACATCCCGCAGCCGTCCTTGCGAGTAGTGGCGCTGCTGCTCCTCCATCATCTCGTGGCTGAGCGATCGGACCGACCCGGACGCCAACTCGCGCAAACGCTCCGGGACCGCCGAGGAGGTGGAGTCGTCGTTCTCGAGCAGTGCGGTCGCCGTGAGGAGTTTGGCTTCGGCGAGTGGCTGTTCCAGGTCTGCGCGAACTTGATCGCGTAAGCCGTCCAGCACTTGCTCTTCTTGGATCTGCGCCATCTGCGATGCCACTAGTTCCTCGAGCAGCTGCTCGCGTTGCCGCCAGAAGCGCTCACGAGCATCGAACAAGATCGTGGTGACGACGTACCAGCAGACCGTCGCCGCGGCTAGGGCGACTGCTCGCACGATGGCGTCGCCGGCCGAGGCCGTCGACCCTTCGGGGCTGATCCACAACTCCGCGATCACCAAGCCGGCACCGAAGATCAGCCCGGAGATGGAGTAGAAGACGAAGACACGGGTCAAGGACAGCTGCGTGTTGTGGCGCTGCTGCAGGATCGATCGATCCGCCCCGAACTGCCACGCCGATTTCGCCGCGACCGCGACGAGCGCGACACCGACCCAGGCGATGACCCCCGACGGGCTCGGGTCACTTCCGCTGAGCGCGCTGCCGCGCACGATGATCAGCAGCGAAATCAGTGCGGAGCCGACGAGTGAGGCGCGCCAGGAGAATGCCCATGGGCCGCCCAGTCGATCACGCCAGCCCACTGTTCCCATCGGTTGATTGTTGCAAATCAGGCCACGGCGCGGTCGGATTCCGCACAGCGTCGATCCTTGCCCGGCTCACCGGAGTCGGTGAGTCCAAGAGGCGACAACGATCGGGGCTAGGGCAGCGCGGGCAGGCCGTCGAGGCTGACGGTGTTGTTGTCCTGCCGGTAGGCCTCGAGTCCGTCGGCTCCACGCTTCGCGTGATCTAGGGGCAGGTTTTCGCGCTCACGAACGAAATCCATTGCTGGGACGCCGTAGCCGCAGGAGTCGGACACCCGGTCCACGGCGATGCGCACGATCGAGCGGGCGCCGAGGTAATCGGCGAACCGATCGGCCAGTTCGGAGAATTCCGCACTCCCCGCCTCGACCACTCGGGCGGTGCCGTGCAGCCGGACGATCCGGGGACGCTTGGTGAACGCGCAGAACATGATCACGATGCGGCCGTTCTCTTTCACGTGGGCGATCGTTTCCGCTCCGCTGCCGGTGAGGTCGAGGTAGGCGACCTCGTTTTCGCCGAGCACCGCGAACGTACCCGGTAGTCCCTTGGGTGAGCAGTTGACGTGCCCATCTGCCGACATGGGCGCCGTGGCAACGAAGAACAACGGTTGCGCCGCGATCCACTCGGCCAGCCGTTCGTCAATCCCGTCGAAGACTTCCGCCATGTCCTGCTCCCGTGCCGTCTAGTCCGCGATGCCGAATCCGCGGCGGCCTCGGTCATTTAACTCTTCGACCGAGAAGCGATCCGGCCACTGGCGCTCGTAGTGCTCCGCTGGGAAGTCGCTCGGGCTTGACCCGGTGGCGAACGCCTCGAACGCGATCGGCGCGTACTCACGGTTGCGCGGGCACCACGGGGCGGCCGGGATATACATCACGTTGCCCCAGCCTTGTTGATCGAACACCGGCGCGACGCCGTGCACGAGATCGCAGTGCCACCACACCGAATCACCGGCGCGCACGCTGGGGATCCCACTCAAGGCTTGCATCGGCAACTCGTGCCACTTCTCGTTGATCGGGAAAACCTTGTTGACCATAACGCCGCACATGTCGTCATCGTCGGTGTCGTCCAACATCGGACGCAGCAGCAGGTACGCCATCGTTTCGGGGATCGGTATTGCGTGCAGGACGCCCTGGTCAAAGTCCATGTCCGACAGCGCCGTCCATCCCTGGAAGGTGCGAAACGCCGAGCACATCGTCGTACCGGGGTATTGAGGTCCTTCGGTTCGAAACGTCGCATCCCACGGGTCGTACTCTTCGATAGATCCGTCGTAGACGTGACGGAAGGCGCGCTGGTAGGCCTTCGTCATCCACAAGTCCAACGTTCCCGTGTCGATGTGTGTTCCCAGGCCGGCAGAGTCCGCGCCCTCGGGACGTCGCCGAATCCGATCCGGATACAAGGAATCGCGCTCGGGGTCGAACCACTCGACATCCATCGACGTACTCGTCCAGAGGTTGTTCATGAAGGACTGCACCGCGGCCATCCGGTCGCTTTGTCGCGCCTGCATTTGGGCGTGCGACCAGTAGATCGGGTAGATCTCCGGACGGGAGCCGACCGATGCGAAGAAGTCATCCCCTGATCCTCGGTAGTCCTCGAAGAAGTGGTTGCCTTCGACGTAGTTGAGGATGGATCGGTCCCACTCCAATGCCTGCTCACGGTCGAAGTGGCCACGCACCACCAGGCACCCGCGCGTCTTGACCAGGTCTCGTTGCGCTTTGGTGACGGTGCCCCGCGCGATGTCGTCGAAGTCGATCTCCGGCCAGATCGACTCCCCCGCGGCCTTCGCCGCGTCGATCACCCGCACGCGCTCGGCGATGCGCTCCTCGAGGGCCTGCGCGACCTGCTCCACCGACCGGCCGCTCGACTCGATCGATGCGCGGATGGCCGACTTGACCTCACGGATGGCGGCCGGGAGATCGTCCGGGGTCTCCTCCCAGTGCGGCAGCGCTTCCACCGAGGGTGAAGCGGACACAGTCATGGCATCTCCTCACGTGCGGCGTCCACCGGGTGCCGGTGCCACTGCTGGTGCCGGTGCTCGTGAACCAGAGAGTAACGCGATCGAAAACCCGCGATGCGCAAAAACCGGACTCCACAACCGCTAGATTCGCTCGGCACGCCCAACCGATGAGGACGATCCATGAACGCATCTAAGGACGCACCACCCACCGTTGTCATCGTCGGGACCGGGCAGATCGGCGCGGTGCACGTGGAGTGCGCGCGACGGGCCGGAGCAACGGTGGTGGGCCTGGTGGGTTCGAGCCCGGATCGGGCGCGAGCGAAGGCGACGGCCTGGGGCGTTCCGGTCGTCTACTCCGATCTCGAGGAGCTACTCGAGCAACCCGATGTCGACGTCGTGCACATCGCGAGTCCTAACCATGTGCACGCATCCCAGGCGATCGCGGTGGCCAACGCCGGTAAGCACATCATTTGCGAGAAGCCGATGGCGCTCGACTCTGCAAGCGCCGGCGCCATGGTCGATGCCGCGCAGGCTGCCGGGGTCGTTCATGCGACCTGCTTCAACTTTCGCTTCTATCCGCTGATGCATGAAGCGCACGCCATGATGCGCTCCGGCGAGGTGGGAGAGCCACGCTTCCTCACCGGTTCGTATCACCAGGATTGGTTGTTCGAGGACACCGACTGGAATTGGCGCTTGGACTCCGAGCGGGCGGGAGATCTGCGTTCGGTGGCCGACATCGGCTCGCACTGGCTCGATCTGATGTCGTGGATCTCCGGGCGGCGCGTCACCGAGGTCTGCGCGGATCTGCACACGTTCATTCCGGTGCGGTATCGACCGCACGGGGAGGTCGAGACGTTCAGCGGGGCGTCCGCAGCCGGGGGCGAACCCGTGTCGATCGACACCGACGATGCGGCCAGCGTTCTGTTGCGCCTGGAGGGAGGCGCCCGGGGCTCGTTCTCGGTGTCCCAGGTGTCGGCGGGCCGCAAGAACGATCTGCGATTCGAGCTCGCCGGATCACAACGGGCGTTGATGTGGAGTTCGGAAGCCAGTGACACGTTGTGGATCGGTCGGCGCGGCCGCACCAGTGAGGTCCTGCTGAAAGATCCCGTGCACCTGTCCGACGAGGCGCGCTCGGTGGCGTTCTACCCGGGTGGTCACGTCGAGGGGTACGCCGAGGCGTTCACCGCATTCTTCGCGAGCGTGTACGACGACGTTGCTCGCGGTGGGCCCGCCGCTGCGCCGCGCTACCCCACTTTCGTCGACGGCTACCACGGAGCGTGCGTCGCGGACGCCATCCGGGCGAGTGCCGCCTCGGGTGCGTGGACCGAAGTTCGGTATTGATGCACGGTCGCTGCGGCGCAGTAGACTCCCGTTAGTCGATGCACCTATAGGTTGCGTCGAGGACAACTGAATACCACCAAGGGGAGCTCACGCGATGGCGGTGGGCTGAGAGGGCAGACGCGTCTGCCGACCCGCTGAACCTGATCTGGGTAATGCCAGCGCTAGGGAGGAAACATGAAGCGCATTCCCGCAGTTCTCGCCGCTATGAGCCTTGCGTCCGTTCTCGGGCTCGCCGCGTGCAGTTCCGAGACCACCGACACCGAACCCGAGGCCGCGAGCACCGCGGACCTCGCCGGTCAAACCGTTCAACTACTCACGCACGACTCGTTCGCGCTCAGCGACCACGTCATCGCCGACTTCGAGGCAGCCACGGGCATCACCTTGGAGTTGGTATCCGGTGGTGACGCGGGGTCGATGGTGGCCGGAGCCATCCTGGCCGCCGGAGCGCCCACCGCCGACGTCATTTTCGGGGTGGATAACACCCTCGTGACGCGGGCCTTGGACTCCGATGTCTTCGAGGCCTACACCTCGACCGAGGCCGACGCGCTGCGCCCCGAGCTCGCCGAACGGTCCTTCGATGGTCGAGTGACACCGATCGATTTCGGCGATGTGTGCATCAACGTCGACGACACCTACTTCGCCGCCGAGGGCATCGCTCCCCCGACCACCCTCGACGATCTCACCGACCCGCAGTACCGCGACCTGCTCGTGGTTCAAGACCCCGGCACGTCGTCCCCGGGCCTCGCTTTCGCGCTATCCACCGTGTCCCGATACGGCGACGCTTGGGTCGACTACTGGCAACGACTGCGAGAGAACGGAGTGAAGGTCGCCGGCTCATGGAGCGACGCTTACTACGGCGACTTCACCTTCGGTGGTGGTGGCGACCGTCCCATCGTCGTCTCGTACGCCACCAGCCCACCCGCCGAGATCGTCTACGCCGAGGGCGAGCCGCCCGAGGTGCCCTCCACATCGGTGATGACCGATGGCTGCTACCGGCAGGTCGAGTACGCCGGAATCCTCGCCGGGACCGACCAGCCGGAGGCTGCCGCGCTCGTCATCGACTGGTTGCTCTCCCCGGACGTGCAAGCGGATATCCCACTGAACATGTTCGTCTTCCCTGCCCGCGACGGTACGGCCTTGCCCGAGGTGTTCGAACGCTTCGCGCCGCAGGTACCCGACGCCGAGGAGCTGTCCTCGGGGTACATCGCGGACAACATCGACGAGATTCTCGCCAAGTGGGGTGCCGTGATGGGCCGCTAGCGCTCCTCACGCACACGTTCTGAAGCGCAGCACACGATGACGGCACCGACCTGGTTGCGGTGGGCGTGGATCGCGCCCGCCGGCTTCCTGCTTGCGTTTCTGGTGGTGCCGCTGGCATCACTGGCGGGGCAAGTCCTCTCGCCGGGAACGATCGAGTACCTAGCGGACTCACTTGCGTGGCGAGTCGCGGGACTGGCGACGGTGCAAGCACTGGCGAGCACCGCTGTTTCGCTGACCATCGGATTGCCTATGGCCAACGTGCTCACCCGGTATCACTTCCCGGGACGACGATGGGCTCTGGCTTTGGCCACCGTGCCGTTCGTCCTACCCACCGTGGTGGTCGCGTTGGCGTTTCGATCGCTGGTCGGCTCCGATCTCGGTTCGGGTTTCCTCATCGTTGTGCTCGCGCACGCGTACCTGAATATGGCGGTGGTGGTGCGGATCGTGGGTGCCCGCTGGTCCACCATCGATCCTCGACTCGATATCGCCGCGAGGACTCTGGGCGCATCACGGTGGACGGCGTTTCGCACCGTGACACTGCCTGCCCTCGGCCCGGCCATCGCATCGGCCGCAGCCATCGTGTTCGTCTTTTCTTTCACCTCACTCGGCATCGTGCTGCTGCTCGGAGACTCCACCACCCGCACCCTCGAGTCATTGGTGCTTCGACAAACCTCCATCCTTTTGGATTTTCAAGCCGCCGCGGTCAGCGCCGCTATCCAGGCGATCGTCGTTGGCTCGGTGTTGTGGTGGGCTGCGCGCACGCGCAACGCGATCTCCGGGGGTGCGCTGCGCACCTTCCGTCTGCGACGTCCACTCGGATCGAGTCGATGGGCCGTCGGCATCGTTGTCACGGCGACCGTCGTCATCGTTCTCGCCCCGGTGTCCTCACTGGTGTGGTCGTCGGTGCGCTCGTCGTCCGGCTTCACGATGAGCTGGTGGGCGATCTTCGCCGGTTTCGAGACGATCGACGCGGGGAGCACTCGGATCGGGTCGCCGCTGAGTGCCATGGCGCGGTCCCTGTCGTTCGCACTCATCACCGGGCTCGTTGCAGCCGCTATCGGTGGCCTCGCCGCGATGAGCGTGCTGGCGCATCGACTCGGACGGGCCTTCGCGCTCGCGACGGCACTGCCGCTGGGGATATCGGCGGCGACGCTGGGCCTGGGCACGATGCTGGCGTATGGGCGTCCGCCAGTGGATCTGCGCGCCACCGGCCTGTTGATCCCGATCGCCCACGCCCTGATCGCCGTTCCGCTCGTCGTCGCGGTCGCCACCCCAACCCTGCGTTCCACCGATTCCCGCCTCGTGACCGTCGCCGCCACCCTCGGCGCCCGGCCGTCGCGAGCGTGGTGGACCGGCTACGGGCCCACTCTTCGGACAGTGATGATCGCGGCCGGGGGTCTCGCCTGCGCGGTGTCTCTCGGAGAGTTCGGGGCTGCCTCCTTTCTCGCTCGAGCCGACGGCCCTACGGTTCCCCTCGTGATCGCGCGACTTCTCGGTCGTCCCGGTGAAGCGTCCTTCGGGGTGGCGGCGGCAATGGCGGTCGTTCTCGTCGTCATGACCACCACGCTGGTCGCCGCCGTCGACCGCGGAGGTCGACGATCGTGAACGGCCACACGCTGACGTGCGAGAACCTCACCATCGGATACGAATCCGCGTTGCGCGAACCCGTGACCTTCACGGTGCCGCCCGGGAGCGTGCTGGCCGTCGTCGGGCCGAGTGGCTGCGGAAAGTCAACGCTGCTGTCCACGATCGCCGGTGTCATTCCTGCTCGCTCGGGTCGCGTTCTCATCGACGGGGTCGATGTCACGCACTTGCCCACGCACACCCGCAAAGTGGCCATGGTGTTTCAAGAGCCGCTGTTGTTTCCGACAATGACGGTGCGCGACAACGTCGCGTACGGTCCGCGTCGATCCGGCGCATCGGCAAGTGACGCCCGGAGTACAGCAGAGGAACTCTTGAGTTGGGTGGATCTCGCGGGCCTCGGCGACCGGAACGTCGATCAACTCAGCGGTGGCCAGGCGCAACGGGTGTCCCTCGCCCGAGCGCTGGCCGCCGACCCCACTGTCCTATGTCTCGACGAACCGTTCAGCGCCTTGGACGCGCCACTGCGATCCCGCCTGGCCGCCGACGTCCTCGCCCTGGTTCGCCGCACCGGCATTCCCGCCGTGCACGTCACCCACGACCCCGAAGAGGCGGAGACGATGACCGGGAATAACTCCTCCGGGTCCATACTTTCTTTGTGAGAGGCGAACGACTACGCAAGCGAGCGGCACGGATCGATCGCTCGTATACCCGGATCGCGGTGGCTACCTCGCTCGCTGCCTTCCTTGCCTACATCGTGGCGCAGGCACTTCCCTTCGCCAGCTCTGTTCCTGCGGCGATCACCGCCGTGATCGCCACCCAGGCGAGCTTCCATCAGGCAACCAAGGGTGCGTTCATCCAGGTCATCGGAGCCCTCGTCGGTGCCGCCGTCGCGTTGGGGATCGTGTCTGTTGTCGGGAGCGGGGCGGTGACGATCCTTTTGTTGGTCGCCTTGTGTTTCGTCGTCGCCCGACTCTTGCACGTCGCGAGTCCTGACGAATCGCCACTGGTGGCGACCGCTCTTGCCGTCACGGTGATCTTGGTCATCGGAACGAACCTGACCACCGAGCTCGCCGTTGAACGATTCGCAGGCATCGTGATCGGCGCCATCTTCGCGGTCCTCGCCAGCTACGTCGCGTCTCCGACGAAGGCCACTCGCAACTTGGAAGACAAGGCCGATGATGTGCAAGAGCGCCTCGGGCAACTCTTGGAACGCATCGCCGTCGAACTACGCACCGATCCCGGTCCGGAAACCGTGCGGGCCTGGTTCGACGAAGCCGTCGATTTGCGCAATCAAGTACTCGGTCTGGCCGCCGGCCTGGAAGACCTGAAGATGAATCGCCGGTGGAGCATTCGGGTGACCACCTCGGACTTGCACGCCGTTCAAGCCGAAGTTGACGCCTGCCAGATCATGTCCACCCGCGCGTTGTCGTTGGCATCGGATCTACGTCGCGCATCGACGAGCAACACCGACGGTTCCGGTGCCCTTCCCCCGGCGGCGCTGTCGCCGCTGGCCGACTTGATCGCGGCGACCGCGGCGAACCTAGCCACCGACGACCCCACGCGGACTATCGGCAAGACCGCCGCCCATCAAGCGGTGCGGGAGGCCGAACGAACCGCACAGATCGCACTCATCGGCGGCATCGTGTCGCATATGGAGCAGATCAATCAGGCGAAGGTGGACGAAGAGGAAGCCGGTCACCTACCCCGGTGAGTCGGCCCTTAGAAAAGACCGTATGAAAAGTCAGTGATAGGAGCGGCATTCGCACGAGGTGTGAGGGGTACTGCGGGTGCGTGGGTCTCGGGCCCCCCGCACCCGCAGTGCCTTAAGTTCATCGCTATTTCGGAGATCGCGCATCTTGAGATGACGAGCCCGCTCATCAGGGCCGGATCAGTCCAGCGCCGCCAGGGCGCTCGCGTAGTCATCGGGGTTCCGCGCCTCACCCGGACCGTTGACCACCGACCACCGGATGACTCCGTCGCGGTCGAGAACGTACGTCGCCCGGGTCGCGAACCCGGTCTTCTCCCAGAAGGCTTCGTAGGCCCGGGACACTTCCCCGTGCGGCCAGAAGTCGCTGAGCAGCTGATGGGTGAGGCCCTCGGTCTCGGCGAACACCTTCAACGAGGCGGGCGCATCGCACGAGATGCTGACCATCACGGTGTCGTCGTTGTCGAAATCGCCGATCCGATCCCTGATCGCGCACATCTCACCGGTGCAGGTGCTGGTGAAGGCGAATGGGTAGAACATCACCACGACCTTCTTGCCACGAAAATCGGATAAGGACACTTCCTGGCCGAACTGGTTGCGCAGCGTGAAGTCAGGAGCGATCGTGCCTACCTCGAGTGCCATGGGTTTCCTCCGGGGCGTGGTGCGCCCCGTGCGCACCGGAGAGGACGTTAGCGCTTGGAGCGAGGGGCAACCAAACGTGTGCCCTGCCAAAAGGAGCCGGCGCTGATGGTGCTCGTTTGCTGCAGCCCCGCTGTCGGAGCGGCGTCGGCGATGTCCTCGGACTCGATGTGACCTTCGCGCCCCGGCTTGGGAGTCATCAGCCAGATGACTCCGTGATCGGCGAGCGGTCCGATGGCGTCAACAAGTCCGTCCACCAGATCTCCGTCGTCATCGCGCCACCACATCACCACTGCGTCGACGACGTCGTCGAAGTCCTCGTCCACCAGGTCGCCGCTGATGACGGCCTCGATACCCGACCGGATGATCGGGTCGGCGTCTTCGTCCCAGTTGAGTTCCTGGACGGTCATGCCCGCATCCAGATTCAGAGCAGACGCACGACGCTGTGCCTCTTCCGGGTCGATCGACCCGGCATCCGCGCTCACCTGTTTCCTCCTGAGCGGCCACGACGACGCCCCGTGCGTCGCCTCGAGTGTGCCTAGTCCACCGAAAGTCCTCGCCCTCCGCAAGCAGTTCCGGCCAACTCGTTCGCGATACGCCCCCGCAACTTCCCCGCGACTCCCCCGCGACTCCCCCGCAACCGCCCAGCAACCGCCCTGTTCCCGCCACGCTTCCTCCTCCTGACTCACCCCGGCAGGGCGCATGGAGATTGCCGACACCCATACGCGAGAATGCGCTCACACACGCGTCACCACCGATGACACGGCCCCGGGGCGACCCCTCGGGAGCGTCAGACGAAAGAGGGTGCGAACACCGATGGCCCCTGAGAGCGACTCTTCCGGTCCCCTGGCGGGCGGCTTGCCGACCCAGTACGTGGACGTCGACCCAGACGAGACCCAAGAGTGGATCGACTCCCTCGACGCACTGGTCGATGCCTCGGGCAATTACCGCGCCCGTTACATGATGCTCTCGCTGCTGCGCCGAGCGGCAGAACGCAACGTCGGTGTGCCGAGCCTGCGCGGCACCGACTACATCAACACCATCTCCCCCGAGCGCGAGCCCTGGTTCCCCGGGGATGAGGCGGTGGAGCGGGAGATCCGCCGAATGATCCGGTGGAACGCCGCGATCATGGTGCACCGGGCGCAGCGTCCCGGCGTGTCCGTCGGAGGGCACATCTCCACGTACGCGAGTTCAGCGACGCTGTACGAGGTCGGCTTCAACCACTTCTTCAAGGGACCCGACCACCCCGGTGGCGCGGACCAACTCTTCTTCCAAGGCCACGCGTCCCCCGGAATGTACGCGCGAGCTTTCATCGAGGGTCGGATCACCGAATCTCAGATGGATGGCTTCCGCCAGGAACTCTCCCACCCCGGTGGTGGCCTTCCGTCCTATCCGCATCCGCGACTCATGCCATCGTTCTGGCAGTTCCCGACCGTCTCGATGGGCCTAGGGCCACTCAACGCCATCTACCAGGCACGGTTCAACAAGTACCTGGAGAACCGTGGGTTGGCCGACACGTCGCAGCAGAAGGTGTACGCGTTCCTGGGCGACGGCGAGACCGACGAGGTCGACGCTGTCGGTGCGCTGTCGCTGGCAGCGCGCGAGGAACTCGACAACCTCGTCTTCGTCGTCAACTGCAATCTGCAGCGCCTTGATGGACCTGTTCGCGGCAACGGCAAGATCATTCAAGAACTCGAGTCGCTTTTCCGCGGCGCCGGATGGAACGTCATCAAGGTGGTCTGGGGACGAGCCTGGGATCAACTATTGGCGGCGGACCGCGATGGTGCGCTGGTCAACTTGATGAACAACACCCACGACGGCGACTTCCAGACGTACAAGGCTGAGAACGGAGCCTTTATTCGCGATCACTTCTTCGGACGCGATCCGCGGACCGCGAAACTCGTGGAGACCTGGAGCGATGACCAAATCTGGTCGTTGCAACGCGGCGGCCACGATTACCGCAAGATGTATGCCGCATACGAAGCCGCCACGAAGGTCAAGGGCCAGCCCACCGTCATCTTGGCCAAGACCATTAAGGGCTGGACGCTGGGATCGCACTTCGAAGCGAGAAACTCCACGCACCAGATGAAGAAACTCACGGTGGAGGATCTGAAGGAGTTCCGCGACCGACTGCACATTCCCATCGCGGATTCACAGCTCGACGAGTACCTGCCCCCGTACTACAACCCGGGCCCGGACAACCCCGCGATCCAGTACATGCTCGACCGACGCGCCACCCTCGGTGGCTTCCTGCCCAGTCGTCGAAAGACCGCACGCCCGCTACCCCAACCACCGGACTCCACGTACGAGGTGGTGCAACGCGGATCGGGCAAGCAGCCGGTGGCGACAACTATGGCGTTCGTTCGACTTCTGAAGGACCTGATCCGCGATGAGGGCATGGGCGCACACTTCGTCCCGATCATCCCCGACGAGGCCCGCACCTTCGGAATGGACTCGTTGTTCCCAACGTTGAAGATCTACTCACCGCACGGGCAGCAGTACACGTCCGTCGATAGAGAGTTGATGCTGTCCTACAAGGAATCCGAAACCGGGCAGATCCTGCACGAAGGGATCAACGAGGCGGGTTCGGTCGCCTCCTTCACCGCCGTCGGCACCTCCTACTCCACCCACGACGTGCCGATGATTCCGATCTACATCTTCTACTCCATGTTCGGTTTCCAGCGCACCGGCGACGGTTTCTGGGCGGCAGGCGACCAGATGGCACGCGGCTTCGTGCTCGGGGCGACTGCCGGTCGGACCACTTTGAATGGCGAGGGGCTCCAGCACGAGGACGGCCACAGTCAACTGCTCGCGAGCACCAATCCAGCGGTGGTGGCCTACGACCCCGCGTTCGGCTACGAGCTCGGACACATCGTCAAGTCCGGGTTGCAGCGCATGTATGGGGAGCCTGACCCCGATCCGACCTACAGCGAGTTCGATCTCCTCGACGAGCACCGTGGGGAATCACCCAACGTCTTCTACTACCTGACGATCTACAACGAGCCCTACCCGCAACCGGCGGAGCCGGACAACTGCGACGTCGAGGGAATCATCAAGGGAATGCACCTGATCAGCGAGGGGTCCGGCGACGGTTCTCACGTGCAACTGCTGGCCAGCGGCGTCGGAGTGAACTGGGCGCTGCGCGCCCAAGAACTGCTGGCGCAGGACTGGGGAGTTGTTGCGGACGTCTGGTCGGTGACGAGTTGGAATCAACTCAGGCGTGACGGCCTGGCCGCCGACCGCCACAACATGCTCAACCCCGAGGACGAGCCCCTGGTGCCCTTCGTCACCCAACGCCTGGAGGGTCGCCCGGGCCCCGTAGTTGCGGTCTCCGATTGGATGCGAGCGGTGCAAGACCAGATTCGCGAATGGGTTCCGCAGCCGTTCGTCTCTCTGGGCACCGACGGTTGGGGGCTGTCCGACACGCGCGGCGCCTTGCGCCGGCATTTCCTGGTCGACGCCGAATCGATCACCGTGCAGGCACTCGCCATGCTTGCGCGTACGGGAGACGTCGATCCGGGAACCGTCACTCGAGCAATCAAGACCTACCAACTCGATGACCCATCCGCCGCAGACGCGGGAAATACGGAAGGATCAGGGTGATCCGGCAGGACCCTGAGTCCCGCCGCACGAGTACCGAGTCGATTCCCGGATAAGGAGGGCGCGTGTCCGACGATCCACGACGTTTCCTTCGTTATCTGAATGCTGAACGCAACGCGTCACTGCTGTATCGAGCTCTGGCCGAATCCACCGACGGTGACCAGCGGGAAGCGCTGCTGGAGTTGGCTGATGTCGAGGACAAGCACGCCCAACACTGGGTGGACAAGCTCACTTCCTATGGTGTCGAAATTCCGCCGGCTCCCACGGTGCTCAACGCCGATGACGAGCAGTTGGTGCGACGGGCACGATCGCTCGGATTGGTGTCTGTCCTGGACACCCTGGAGCAGAACGAAGGGGCCGACGCCGGCATGTACGACGACGAGCCCGAGGCCTTGCCCACGATGCCGTCCGATGAGCGAGAACACGCGGATGTGTTCCGAGCGCTCAAGGGGGGCGAGCCGGAGCGCTTTCCGCACCGAGAACGGTCGAGCAAGGGGGGTGAGCCCTGGCACCGAGCGGACAAGTCTGGTTCGGTGCGCGCCGCCGTTTTTGGGGTCAGCGACGGACTGGTCTCCAACACCGCCCTCGTTATGGGGTTCGCGGGAGCGAGCTTGGGGGGTGCGATTGAAAACTCAGTCGTGCTATTCGCCGGCTTGGCAGGACTGCTGGCCGGAGCCTTCTCGATGGCAGCCGGTGAGTACGTTTCTATGGCCAGTCAGCGTGACTTGTTCAAGCGAGAAATCGACCTTGAACGGCAAGAGTTGCTGGAAAAGCCCGAGGAAGAGCGTCTCGAGCTCGAGCTCATCTACCGAGCCAAGGGGTTGTCCCGCGAACAGGCGCGTGCTGTGGCCGATCAGATCATGAAGGATCCTGAGATTGCGTTGGACACGTTGGCGCGAGAGGAACTGGGCCTTGACCCGGACGAGTTGGGCTCAGCGTGGAAGGCCGCGGTCTCGAGTTTCCTCTCCTTCGCAATCGGCGCATCCGTCGTGGTTGTTCCGTACGCACTGTTCTCCGGCATGACGGCGTTCGCTCTGGCCGTCGTTCTCGCTCTTGTTAGTTTGATCGTGGTCGGTGGCCTCGTGGGCTCTCAATCCGGACGGGGAGTCGTCTTCAGTGCGGGGCGCCAAGTTCTGTGGGGTGTCGGCGCCGCGGGCGTGACGTACCTCATCGGCAGCCTCGTCGGCGTAAACGTCGGATAGCCGGATACTCGGATAGCGCATGCGAACGCCGCTTGACGCCGGCTTCATTGATCGGCTGACCGCGGCTGCGGGCGACCTCGCCACGCAGGCGACGGTCCAGATGGAGTCCACCTACCCCTGGTACCGCCAACTGTCGGCCGATGAGCGCGCGTGGGTCTCTCTCGTCGCGCACGCCGGTATCTCCGCCTTCTTGGAATGGGCGTCCGACTCGAACGAGTCGCCGCAGTTAACCGCGGACGTCTTCGGTTCCGCGCCACGCGAACTGGCGCGCATCGTGTCGCTCGAGCAGACCGTGGCCATGGTTCGGACCACGATCGACGTCGTCGAGTCCGCGATCGATGCGCTGATCGACGACCCGGAGCGCTCGCTGGTACGGGAAGCGACCCTGCGGTACTCGCGCGAGATCGCTTTCTCCGCCGCCGAGGTCTACGCGCGCGCGGCCGAAGCCCGCGGCGCCTGGGATGCTCGACTCGAAGCATTGGTCGTCGACTCGATCCTACGCGACGAGATGGACCCGTCGGTCGCCTCGCGCATTTCCGCCCTCGGGTGGTCCGACGCGGCACCGATCGCCGTGGTCGCGGGTTACGCACCTGTGTCAGACGTGGAAGGCGCACTCGATGTCTTGCGCCGCGCATCGCGCAACCACGACTTGATGCTGCTCACCGGCATGCACGGGGACCACCTCGTGGCACTCGTCGGTCGGGTCACCAGCGACGAGGACGCATCACGCGCAGCACGACTTCTCGCACCGCACTTCGGACCCGGGCCGGTGGTGATCGGTCGACGAGCCATGGACTTCGACGCCGTGGGCATCAGTATTCGCGCCGCCACCGCAGCGGTGCATGCCGCCGACGCCTGGCCACAGGCACCGCGCCCGGTCTCCACCGACGAATTACTTCCCGAGCGGGCCATCGCAGGTGATGTTCTGGCGCGGGCAGAACTCATCGAGTCCGTTTACTCCCCGCTCGCGGGAGAGGAGCACCTCCTGGCGACTGCCGAAGCGTTCTTGGAGCAAAGCCCCTCCCTCGAGGGAACGGCCCGCCTGCTGTTCGTGCACCCCAATACGGTGCGCTACCGACTGGGTCGAATCACCGACATCACCGGGTTCTCGGCAACCGACCCTCGCGGGTCGCTCACCCTGCGCTTGGCCCTGATGCTGGGGCGAACATCCTCCGTGGACTAGTCTTTGTAGGAAACCTCCAAAGCCTCTCGGCGGACTTTGGCCCGTAAGTCGAGAGTTCTTTGTAGCCATCCACGGAAGGCTTAGCGCGTGCTGGTAGTCGTCGCCCCCGGTCAGGGCGCCCAAAGTCCCGGCTTTCTCACTCCGTGGCTCGACGTCCCGGGGGTGCGCGACCGCCTCGAATGGCTGTCGGTGGTCAGCGGCATCGATCTTGTCGAGCACGGGACCACCTCCGACGCCGACACCATCAAGGACACCGCCGTCGCCCAGCCGTTAATCGTGGGCGCCGGACTCGTCAGCCTGCTCAGCCTGTTCCCACACCCATCCACGGCCTATTCCGCGATCGGCGCCGGCGCCGGCCACTCCGTCGGTGAGATCACCGCAGCCGTCGGTGCCGGAGTACTCACCGCCGAGCAAGCGATGGTTTTTGTGCGCGAGCGCGGATCCGCTATGGCCGATGCCGCTGCCCGCACGGCGACGGGCATGAGCGCCGTCCTCGGTGGAGATGCCGAGGTCGTCGTCACCGCCTGCGACGCCGTGGGGTTGACGGCCGCGAACATCAACGGTGCCGGCCAAATCGTCGTCGCGGGAACGCAAACCCAGCTCGTCGCTTTCGCCGATGAGCCACCCGAGGGATGCCGCGTCCGTCCATTGGAGGTCGCCGGCGCATTCCACACCGAACACATGGCACCCGCCGTCGGTCACCTCGACACGCTGTCCAACGCCATCACGACCCACGACCCGCGCATCCGTCTGCTCTCCAACGCCGATGGTCGCGTCGTTCACGACGGCCGCGATGTCCTTCGACGCCTCGTGCACCAGGTCAGCAATCCGGTCCGCTGGGACCTGTGCATGGAGACCATGGCCGATCTCGGTGTCACCGCGATACTGGAAATCCCCCCGGCGGGAACACTGACCGGCCTCGCCAAGCGGGCGCTGCCCGGAGTCGAAACACTTGCGGTCAAGACACCCGACGATCTCGATGCCGCGTGGGCGATGATCCAAGCTCACGGGACCGTTTCCGACCTGGACTCCAATCCCACCTGGCGCATGCTCGTGGCACCGGGCAAGGGCACGTTCCAACGGACCCTGGACGCGGTCGCCGGAGACGAACTTCCGCAGTCCACGATCATCGGGAGCGTTGACACTCTTCGTGGCTCGACACCTGTGCACGCACCGCACGGCGGCGTGCTCGTGGAATGGCTGGTCGAGGACGGAGATCCGGTCTCACCCGGCCAGCCCCTCGTGCGCTTGCACCCGATTAGCGATCACAGCGAAGGGGTGTTCGCGTGAGCGCCCCCATCAAGGCACCCGAGGGCGCACCGTTCGCGCGCATCCTCGCCACGGGCAGCTACCGACCGCCGCGCGTTGTCACCAACGACGAAATCTGCCAGACCATCGATTCATCGGACGAGTGGATCAGGGAACGCTCGGGAATCATCGAACGCCGCTGGGCCGGTGACGACGAGACCGTCGCCACCATGTCCGCCGCCGCTGCCGAGAAAGCTCTCGCCGCCGCAGGGCTCGCCTCCCCAGACATCGACGTCATCATCGTGGCCACCTGCACCCACCCCTACCAGACCCCCACCGCGGCGTCGGAGATGGCCAGCATGATCGGCGTTCCGACCGCCGCTGCGCTGGACATCAGCGCGGCCTGTGCGGGATTCACCTACGGCTTGTCGATGGCGCAAGACATGATCCGGGGCGGGAGCGCGCGGCACGTGCTTCTCGTCGGAGCGGAGAAACTCAGCGCCTTTACTGACATCTACGACCGCAGCACCGCTTTCATATTCGCCGACGGCGCGGGGGCCGTTGTCGTCGGGCCTTCGTCAACACCAGCGATCAGCCCGGTCGTGTGGGGCGGCGATGGCGATCAACTACAGGCGATCAACATGACCCAGAACTGGGTGGACTTCAAAGCCAACGGCTTCGACACCTTCCCCGCGATCTCGATGAACGGCCAGCAGGTCTTTCGCTGGGCTGTCTCAGAGATGACCCGGGTGTGCAGAGAATCACTCGACACCGCCGGCATCACCGTCGAGGACCTCGACGCCTTCATTCCGCATCAAGCCAACAACCGCATCACTGACGCGCTGGTACGTGCCCTCGAACTCCCGGATTCCGTTGCGGTTGCCCGCGACATCATCACCACCGGGAACACCTCCGCAGCGTCTATTCCGCTGGCTATGGACCGGATGCTGGCCAGTGGAGAGATCCATCAGGGAGGAAACGCCCTTCTGGTTGGATTCGGCGCGGGCCTGGTCTTTGCCTCGGAGGTCGTCACCCTCCCCTAGCCCCACAAGCACCGACGTCCGGGAGTCGGATACAACTACATAGTTCGCCACAACGACGACGGACGTTCCGTCGCCAACGAAAGGGAAACACATGAGTCAGCAGGAAATCCTCGCCGGCCTCGCCGCGATCGTGAATGAGGTAGCCGGAGTCCCTGTGGAGGATGTCCAGCCGGACAAGTCATTCGTCGACGATCTGGATGTCGACTCACTGTCGATGGTCGAGGTTGTGATGGCCTCAGAGGACAAGTGGGGCGTCAAGATCCCCGACGAGGAAGTCAAGAACCTTAAGACCGTCGGTGACGCTGTCGCCTACATCGAAGCCAACTCGTAAGCCCGCGGAGCGGGGCGCACGGCCGTCGAGGTTCGTCACGCCCCGCACCCGTGAGATGTGTCAGGGAGTCGCACAGTGAGCACGCCAGAGGTAGTCGTCACCGGTTTGGGAATGACCACGCCGGTTGGCGGAGACGTTGCCAGTAGTTGGTCGGCGATTCTCGCTGGACAATCGGGGGTTCGCCCGATCGATGCGGAGTGGATTGCCGAGCAGCCGTCACGAATCGCGGGCCAACTCGCGGTGGAGCCGTCCGAGGTGCTCACCAAAGTCGAAACACGCCGACTCGACCGCTCCCAGCAGGCGGCGGTCATCGCCGCTCGAGAGGCGTGGCAGGACGCAGGCGCACCCGCGGTGCAACCCGAGCGACTGGGCGCCGTCATCGGCACCGGGATCGGTGGGGTTACCAGCCTGCTCGATGCGTACGACACGTTGAACGAGCGTGGATGGTCACGCGTATCCCCACACATGGTCACGATGATCATGCCCAACGGGCCGGCTGCCGTGGTCGGCCTGGAGATCGGCGCCCGCGCCGGAGTGCACTCTCCGGTCAGCGCGTGTGCATCGGGGGCCGAGGCGATCGCCAACGCCGCCCGGATGATCCGCGACGGTCGGGCCGACGTTGTGCTCACAGGCGGCACCGAAGCCGTGATCTGTGGAATCACCATGGCGGGCTTCTCCGCCATGCGCGCACTCTCGACTCGAAACGACGACCCCACCGCAGCCTCTCGTCCGTACGACACCGATCGTGATGGCTTCGTCATGGGCGAGGGAGCCGGCATCGTGGTGCTGGAGTCTCGCCAGCATGCTCAGGCTCGCGGAGCAAGCATTTACGGCGTGTACGGCGGAGCAGGCATGACTTCCGACGGTCATCACATTGCCCAACCCGACCCGGAGGGCGGTGGCGCCGCCCGCGCGATGACCGCGGCCCTCGCGGACGCAGGAGTCTCTACTGCCGACGTTCACCACGTGAACGCGCACGCGACGTCTACTCCGCAAGGGGACATCGCCGAGGCCGTGGCCATTCGCCGCGCTCTGGGTTCGCATGCCGATCAAGCGCTGGTCACCGGAACGAAGTCGATGACCGGCCACCTGCTCGGAGGAGCAGGCGCCATTGAATCGATCTTCACGATTCTGGCCCTTCGGGACCGCACCGCACCCCCCACCATCAACCTCGAGAACATAGATCCCGAGATTCATCTGCCAGTGGCGGCCAATTCCCCCCACGAGCTGCCGTCGGGCGACATCGCCGCCCTGAACAACTCGTTCGGATTCGGCGGCCACGACGTCGCCCTCGTCTTCCGGAGCGCCTAAGTGACCGCACCTACAACTGCCTCGAGCACCGCATCGAACGCAGCATCGCCGGAGTCCACCGAGGTAGACCCGCGCTCACCCACGGTGCGCCTCGGGATGTTCTTCGATGACGGTGAGTTCGAGCTCATCACTCCCCCAGACGACCGAGGCGTGCTCGTCGCCGTTGGCCGTGTGGCGGGCGCGCCCTGCGTCGCGTTCGCCACCGACCCCACGGTCCAAGGTGGGGCGATGGGCAACGACGGTTGCCGCGCCATCGTCACCGCGTACGACCGAGCCTTTGCCGACTCGGTGCCGGTCGTGGGAATCTGGCATTCCGGTGGTGCGCGTCTGCGCGAAGGCGTGCTGAGCCTCGACGCCGTCGGCCGAGTCTTCGCCGCGATGACCAGAGCCTCGGGGAAAGTCCCGCAAATCTCCGTCGTCCTCGGCCCCGCCGCTGGTGGCGCCGCCTACGGTCCCGCACTCACAGATCTGGTGATCCTGGGCCCCAAGGGCCGCATCTTCGTCACCGGCCCAGAAGTCGTGAAATCGGTCACCGGTGAGGCCGTCGACATGGACATCCTCGGCGGCCCGGAACCGCATGGACGACGCAGCGGCGTCGTGCACATCACCACCGACACCGATCAAGGTGCGCTCGACGAGGCACGCACACTGGTGAGCTTGCTCGAGCAGCAGGGTTCCATGAACGTCGAAAACGTCGAGGACACAGATCTCGGGGCGCTCATGCCGGAATCATCACGCCGGGCCTACGACGTGCACCCGTTGATCGAGGGATTCGTCGATCACGGAACCTTCACCGAATTGCACGCCAAGTGGGCGCCCAACATCGTCGTCGGCCTGGGGCGCCTGGGCGGGCGCACGGTGGGCGTCATCGCAAACAACCCCTTGCGCCTGGGGGGGTGCCTTGACTCTTCCAGCGCTGAGAAGGCATCGCGCTTCGTGCGTATGTGCGACGCCTTCGCCGTCCCGCTGGTCGTCCTCGTCGACGTTCCCGGCTATCTTCCCGGCCTCGGTCAGGAGTGGGAAGGTGTCGTGCGTCGCGGTGCCAAGCTCCTGCATGCATTCGCCGAGTGCGTCGTCCCTCGCGTCACCGTCGTCACCCGCAAGGCCTACGGCGGCGCCTACGTCGCCATGAATTCGGCCTCGCTGGGAGCGACCAAGGTGTTCGCCTGGCCCGATGCAGAGGTGGCCGTCATGGGTGCCGTCGCCGCGATCCGCATTCTGCACCGCAAGCGTCTCGCCGAGGTCCCGCCCGAGTCACGCGAGCAGGTGGAACTCGAACTCGCCGCGGAGCACGAGGTGATTTCCGGAGGGATCAAGCGCGCGGTCGAGATGGGCGTCGTTCACGACGTCGTCGATCCCAGCGCGACCAAACGTGCCGTGGCTCAGGTCCTGTGGGACACGCCGGGTGTTCGCGGGCAGCACGGCAACATTCCGCTGTAGATCGTCAGGCCCGCACAACGTCGACGTCGTAGGCACCAAGTTGCGGGTCGCGACTGAGAATGACGCAGCTTTCCTCCAGCGCTTGCGCAACGAGCATGCGATCGAACGGATCTAGGTGATGCGGCGGAAGCTCAGAGATGCGGCGCGCATGTGCCCAGCGAACGGGCAACACATCAAATCCGCTGTCGGCGATCAACTCAGGTAGATCTGATGGTGACTGGAGTCGACCCTTCGATTCCTTGATGGAAATCTCCCATCTGGACACGACCGACACGAGGACGTCGTTTCCGAAGTCCTCGAGCACTTTGTTCGCTGCCTCGCTGAGAGGCTGTCCGTCGATCCACCACAGCAAGGTGTGGGTGTCGAGCAGATAACGCATCACGCCTCGCCGGCGAATGCTGCTTCGACATCAGGCATCGGGTCATCAAAGTTGTCGGCGATCCACATGCGGCCCTTTGCAGCGCCTCGTCCCGGGCGCGCACCGACCCGTCGTTCAACCGGCACCAGGCGGACAACGGGCTTACCTGCTCGGGCAATCACCACGTCCTCGCCGGCCTCGACCTGCTTCAGTAGTTCGGACAAGGTCGTCTTCGCCTCGTAGACATTGACCATCACGCTCATGCCGGGATTGTAATTGACTAGACTAAGTCTAGTCAACCTTGCTCTGATGAGGGTTGGTGATGCGCTCCCCGAGGAAATCAGTACGTCGGCTTGTCCGGCTCGAACTCCGAAACCCAGGCGTTGATGCCACCACCGACGTGAATTGCGTCGAATCCGGCTCCCTTTGCGGCCACGAGCGCCTCTGCAGATCGACCACCCGACCTGCAGTAGAGAACCACCTGCTTGTCCTGCGGCAACTTCTCCAAGGCCTCTCCCGTGAGGAATTCGCCTTTGGGGATGAACTCCGAACCATCGATAGCGACGATGCTCCACTCGACGGGCTCGCGAACATCCACCAGCACAAAATCCCGACTGCCGGCGGCTCGCTCGTCGAGCATCGCCTTCAAGTCGTGAACGGAAATTGTGAAGTCCTGAACTGGGTCGGCCGCCGAATCTGAGGTCACACCGCAGAATAACTCGTAGTCGATTAGCTCGGTCACCGTTGGGGTGTCCCCGCACGCCGCGCAGTTCGGATCCTTGCGGATTGTCACCTGGCGGTAATCCATCTCACGGGCGTCGTAGACCATGAGTCGTCCTAGCAGTGAGTCGCCGACCCCGGTGATCAGCTTGATCGCCTCGGTCACCTGGATGGAACCGATCGATGCGCACAGCACACCGAGAACGCCACCCTCTGCGCACGAGGGCACCATCCCCGGTGGTGGAGGCTCGGGGTACAGGCACCTGTAGCACGGTCCGTGCTCAGCCCAGAACACCGACGCTTGACCATCGAAACGGTAGATCGACCCCCACACGTACGGCTTTCCCAGGAGCACGCACGCATCGTTGACCAAATAGCGGGTGGCGAAGTTGTCCGTGCCGTCCACAATCAGGTCGTACTGCGCGAATAACTCCATCGCGTTGGAGGAATCCAGGCGCTCGGTGTGCAGGTTCACCTGCACAAAGGGGTTGATCTCTGTGACCGACTCACGAGCACTCTCCGCTTTGGAACGTCCAACATCGCTCTGCCCATGAATGATCTGGCGCTGTAGGTTCGATTCGTCGACGACGTCAAACTCGATGATGCCGAGGGTGCCCACACCTGCTGCTGCGAGATACATCAACGCCGGTGACCCGAGGCCGCCCGCGCCAACGCACAGCACCCGGGCGTTCTTCAAGCGCTTCTGACCGTCCATCCCCACATCGGGGATGATGAGGTGGCGGCTGTATCGGCGAACCTCGTCCATGGAGAGGTCGCCGGCCGGCGCAACCAATGGCGGCAGACTCACGGCATCTCCTCGATTCAACCGAGCTGCTTGACTTGTCAACGAAGGCTAGCGACTCCGCGCTGATCAACGTTCCCGCTCGTCGCCTACGGTAGACCTGCACACCCCAGCTGCGTCCACTTCCGGAAAGAAGGTCACGAATGGCCAAGGATTTCACCTACCGTCAATCTTTCGAAACCGATCCGGCCGCGGTTTTCGCCATGCTGCGTGATCCGGAGTACGTTCAAGCCAAATGCGCCGCTACCGGTTCCCTGGAGACGACGGTGGACGTACACGCCACCCCCGATGGCGCAGTGACCATTACCTCGACCAGAGTCTTGCCAGCTGACGTGCCGGCCCCAGCGAAGAAGTTTGTCGGCGAGACTATCTCGGCGACCGAGACGCAGGAATGGTCGGCGGCGAACCCTGACGGTTCCCGAACAGCCGATGTGTCCGTCGACTTCAGCGGCCCACTGTCATTTTCAGGATCGTTGTCCCTGACCCCAGCTACCGACGGTTCCTGCGTGGAAACGCACGGAACATTCAAAGCGTCCGTTCCCTTCGTCGGCGGCACTATCGAATCGGTCGCAGCGGAGCAGACAGAGAAATACCTGAAGGCGGAGGAACGCGTTGCAGCTGAGTGGCAACGCGACCGCGGCTAGCGGGAGCCAGATTGCCTTCGACCGCGGCTAGCGGGGCTTGTGCAGTTTCACCCCGCCAGTTGCTCCGCGAACTCATCTCGCCACGCGTGTGCGCTGGTCCGCAAGGACGTTTCAAGAACGAGTTTGCGTCGACTGGAGTCCATCAAATTGGCACCGATTGCCTCCAGGTCCTCTCGTCCGGGACCGATCGCGTAGACCCGAGCACCGGATGCGCGCACCAAGGCCATTTCATCTCGGCATACCTTCGTGACCTGAGCTCGCCATCTGCGCTCGAGTCGCGCAGGGATGCCCGATGGCGAGTCCATCTCGAAAGACACCATGGGAGCGATGACATACACCTCGTCAAGACCAGAGTGAGCAATCACATCGACCGATGTAGCTGAAACCGCTCCCCCATCGACGTACGTGCGTCCACCGATACCCACCGGAGTGAACCATCCGGGGATCGCGCACGATGCCATGACAGCGCTGGACAGCGGCGCCACAGGAGCTCCCGATCTGCCGAAGACCACGCGGTGCCCATCGGCGTAGTCCATGGCGACGACCCACAGGTTCTGGTGGGAAGACCATTCGCCGAACGGCGTCACCGCATCAATCAAGTGGCCGACGCGATCGAGGGAACGGCCACCCTCCGGTAGGAACGCAGAGAGGACGGTAGTCGCCGGGAGTTGGCCTAGGTTCCGAAGACTCGATCGAATGAGCGCCGGCGAGCCAGGCCCTCGTAACCGCGGGACTCCCGGCTTATGTCCACCTGTGGCTCGATCCGGGTCCCATTGATACCCGGCGAGAGGCCCCGTTGTGACCTGCTCGTCCTGGTAGTGGGCAATCAGCTCGTCAGTGCTGACACCGCAGGCGACAAGTGAAGCCAGTACTGACCCAGCGCTCGTTCCCACGAGTATGTCGACGTCTTTGGCGCGCAACCCTGTCGTTTGCTCCCACGCGGACAAGGCGCCGACCGCCCAGGTTCCTCCCAGCACTCCACCGCCGCCGAACACGATCGCCCGACGAACAGTGCGCTCAGCAGACCGAGATTGCGAGGTCATACTGCATCGGCCCTACCCGGGATGATGCGAAGTCCGGTCTCCTTGGACGCGGCTTCCTTGAGCTCGGACAATGCATCTGTCAGCCCGTCGATGATCACGTTGACGTCGGCCAGAGCATCTCGGTCTGCGGTAAGTCCAACAAACATCGACCCCTGATACGAAGTCAAGCCGATACCGAGCGCCTGTCCCTGCACAAGTGGAGAGAACGGGTAAGCCGAGATCATTTCGCTTCCGGCCGCATACAAAGGACGCTGTGGACCGGGAACATTGGTGATCGCAACGTTGTAGGCGCGATTCGACAACGTCGTGCCCACTCGGGCGCCGAGAGCGTGGAGTGTGGGTGGCCCGAAGCCCGCAATGCCGGCGAGAGCTCGGGCGCCCACCAAGCGCTCAGTGTTCCCCAGGTCGCGCATGTGAAAAGCGATCTGGTGCAGTCGAACGATGGGGTCAGCCTCGCCAACAGGAAGGTCGATCAAGAACGCTCCCACCTGGCCAGCAACGTTCGTGTCTCGTCGCGATGTGCCCTCGGACTGGATGCTCACCGGGACCAGAGCCCTCAAGGTTGCGGACGCATCGAGCACACGTCCCCGATTCATCAACCACTCACGCAGAGCCCCGGTGACAACGGTCAAGACGACGTCATTCACCGTCCCCACGCTCGTTCCGTGAACCTGCTGAAGGTCTTCCAGGGAGAGTTCTGTTCTCGCGAATCTCCGTTGAGCACCGATGCGTGTGTTCAGGGGGCTCTCGATCGGCGCACGGATCATGGAGAAGACAGACTTCACGAGACCCACGCCCGTGTCTTTCGCCCAAACGGCCATAGCCTCAGCTGCGGCACCAACATCGCGAACACCGGTGTTGAGGACATCCCACGCCACCGTCGGACGCGTCAAAACACTCGACAGAGCAGATCCGATTAACTCCGGATCCGAAGGCTCAGGTCGGGGGTTCCACACATCCGGGGTGTCGTCCGGAACTTCAGCGTGCGAATCGAGCATCACCTGGGCGATATCGATGGCACCGGTCCCATCGACGAGAACCTGGTGGCTCTTGGTTACAACGGCGAAATTCCCGTTCTCCAAACCTTCGATGAGGTACATCTCCCACAAGGGTCGTGACCGGTCGAGCGGACGAGCCATGAGTCGTGCAACCAATTCATCTAACTGGTCGCCCGTGCCCGGATTCGGTAGCGCGGAACGTCGCACGTGGTACGCAACATCGAATGTGGCGTCGTCGACCCACACGGGTCGCGACAGCCCCAACGGCACCTCGCGGATCCGCTGCCGATATCGGGGAACGTGCGCGATGCGGTTGCGGATCAGGCGAACGAGTCGCTCGTGATCGAACCCACCCTCCGGTGGTCGAAAGATGGCAACTCCGCCAACGTTGCGGGGCGTAGAGGTGTCCTCGGCAAACCACAACGCGCTGTCTGTCGCGTCTAGACGATCCACCCTGACCCCTTCCCAAGTACCCACAAGTGTTACATGCCCGCTCTAGGGATGGTGGAAGCATCCACCGATCTGCTACAGAAGGCTGTGGTTGAAGGTCGCCGATTGACGTACTACGGGATGATCCTAAGAATCTGCGATAGGGGTCCGGGTCGTTGTCGTGGCCTCGGCCTCACTCAGACCGACAATTGCACGCCTACGTGTTTGTCGATGACTCCAAATCTGCGTCGCATTCTCGATAGGGACGACGCCTCCGAAAAGAGAGAGCCGCGTTCCAGGCACACCCTGACTCTGTCATCAAAGTCAAGCAAATGGACAGGGAAATCAAGACCGACCTCGTTGATCAGCCTCTTTACGTTGGATTCAAGACCCCGTGATCTTCGGGGCACTTGATTTACCACCACGTCCACACGCGAGTGCGACGTCAATGCGAGAACGTCAGGCAGGTCCTCTACGAGACGTGCGAGTCCGACGACATCTGGGCGCGTGACAGCTACGACAGAATCGCATGCCTGAAGTGCACTCACCATGGCACAGTCGCGTCGCAAACCGAGACCGTTGAACGGATCATCAACCTCTTCAGTTCGCAGGAGCCCTCCCACGTCAACGATCACACGATCGAAGTGCCGCGTGCACTCGGACCAGATGAGATCGAGGGCGGAGGGTCGAGCCTGAGACCACCTATCGGCCGATCCGATTCCGGAAAGAACCCACAACGACTCCGACAAGGTGCGGCACGCTGCACCTAGAGACCGGGCATCGAGGACCCCCTGCTCTGCGTACCGGGCAGCAACCAAGAGGCCACTGACGTCCTCCGTCATGCCGATCAACAAGGCTAGAGAGGGAGAGATGGTGTCTGCGTCTACCACGCATGTGCGGTACCCAGACGCCGCGCATGACTCCGCGAGCCCCAGGGCAACCGTGCTTCGACCAGGGGCACCATGAGGGCCCCACACGACCACGAGTTTGCCCTCCTCTCCGTTCATGCCGATTGATGTGTCCCTATCCTGATCATCAATCGGTGATGCTCCCGACACCACAGTGTCGAGTCCTTCCGCACTCGGTCTCTCCAGAGACCCATGGAGCGCTCCCTGTATCAGGTCAATCACGCCGCGCGCGCTCTTCACATATCGAATATCGAGGACCGTTCCGGGTGCGAGACGAGATATCGACTCTGCACGCGTCAAGGCATCGGCACTGTCCGCCAAATACGCAACGACGCAGCGCTCATTACTGGCGACATGGGCGAGGGTGTCGGCACTCAGACGTGGTGCGGAGACATCAATGACAAGGCCGGCATGTCGATCGATCCCAGCAACAGCAAGAAGTTCTGCCACATCCAAGCATCTGCGAATGACGGTAAAGCCGCGTGCTCCTGCTTCGACAAGCAACTCCGGCTCGTCGGGCCTCCCCGGGGCGCACCAGATGATGTCGGTCACGACCCGGATCCTTGGACCGGAACCTTGATGAGGTCGATGGTCCCCGACCGTGAGGCCCGCACGAGGTCACCAACGTTCTTCGGCCTCACGCGCAGAACCACGGCCTTGCGACCTCCAAGTGAGTCGCTTTCTACGCGCTCCACCAGCACTGATTCCAAGGCAAGTTGCGGATTCGGTGAACGGTCATTCGCCGGACTATCGGGCAGGTAAGTGGCGGTACTTGGTGTGGACCAAACATCAACACGATCTCCCGGCGCAACATCCACCGGCGCATGAAAAGGATCCACCCCCACCGTGATGACTCGACTTGGTTCCTGCTGAGACCCAGTCATCGCCGACCGCGGCAAGAGCTCCCCGGACTCGACAGGAAATCGCAGTCTCCCTGTGGGTATCTCATCCACAGAGAAGTAGTCCTCCTGAGCTTGCCCCAAGGCAACAGTGATGGGCTTCAAGGCGATCGCCTCTGCTCCTGCCGACAGGTCACGGTCTACTTGCCAGACCGTTATCGCCTCCGACTCCTGGGACAGCAGTTTGGCTCCAGCAAACATCGACACGACCAACAGCAGCAAACCGATCCACAACCGGGTATCACCCCAACGGGGAGCGCGAAAGCGCTGAGCTGCGGGAGAAGCCTCACCCATATTTTGCTGGGAGGCTGCCCTTGCCCGGTGCCTCGATCGTGCGAGACGCAAACGAGCAGGGCTGAGACCCGAAAACCGCATATCTCCAGGGTGCTCGACGTTGCGGCCATCACGCCAATGACTTTCCACAGGCAGGCCCGTGCAGTCGACTTCATCCACAGATTGACGTGGTGATCGATTTTTCGGGAACCTTTTGCAACGATGTGACCGTGAGTTCTCGCTTCTTGACCTTGGCTGACGTCGCTGAGACCCTCAATATTTCTGCCTCTCAGGCGTACGCGTTGGTGCGTTCTGGAGAGTTGCCGGCGATCAAGGTCGGTGGGCGGGGTCAATGGAGAGTAGAGACGGCAGAACTTGAGCAGTACATCCAACGCATGTACGCACAAACAAAGGACTTCATCTCACGGCCCCCTGAGCAGGCGGATAATGACAACTACGAGGACGCTCGATAGTCGAACCGCACTACGTCGATGGATGACCACATACAGGTAAGTGAATCTCTGCCCGCGCCGATCGATACATGATCTCGGCCCACCCAATTCAGGGGACCGGCAAGACTCTCCCCATCAATCTCGATACGGATCTCGTGCCCGATGAGCTTTCGAAGTAGCGAGTTCCACGGTAATTCACGGCCGAGTGGCTCCGGCCGATCGATGCGCAAGGCGTGTGGCAGATCGTGCACCATAGAGATTGCGTGGGAGGGAACGAGTATTCGCTCGGGGGACTCACCACTCGGGCTCAATACGAGGTAGTCAGCAGCTTGGCTTACCAGCTTTCCCGATAACCAACGCCGTCCGCGCACAGCAAGCCGTATTGAGTCCCCGGCCACCAATGCCCGACGCCGATCGACGGCGGTGACATCGCTCATCTCCGCGATCATCAATCCGCGGGCCTCCATCAGGACATCAATGTCCTGATCGGCCTGAACCCGTCCAGCCGCCTCTCGCCACAGATCCTCCGACACCTGGTCTTCGTCACCGGTCATGACGCTGGTATTCCCACGCTCACGCCAGCCCAATCAGACGCGGCAGAAGCGCCTCTGTGACGTAGACCACACGAGCAGTTCCGTTTGGAAACGGCCCAACACGGGAAGAACGTCAGTGTCCACACCCTGTGCGGGGATCCAGCCCGGACCTTGACAGCGCATGGTCACATCACGTGATAATGCCAAATAATGTTAAACAACATCAACTAGCCGCAAATTGCTTCAAAGAAAGGGCTGGAAGGGGTCGATCATGGGCAAAGCCTCCGAGGACAACCAGATTTCCGACAGAGTCGACGAGAAGACCACGTCACGTAGACCGCACCTGCGGGTCGTCGCGGGTCACCTGGCCCCGGCACAAACAAAACCCGCATCGAGTCGGCAGCTGGCCCTGCCGCTCCAGTGGCATGCCGGGGGAATCCCCGCACACCCGTCCACACCTGACTATTTGCGCGTTGTCCCAGACGAAGACGAACGGGAGGAATTAGCAGCTCTCGGGAAAGGCCGTCCGCACCCCGTCGCGTGGGCCGCGCAAATGTCTCGGGCAATCTTCGAGGTTGCCTTGGGAGAGCGACCAGCTACTCAACTCCGCAAACACATTGCACCCGATCAGCTCACCACTTTGGCGATCCGAGGGACTGCTTATGCCCGACACCCCGCTGCGCGGTCGGCAACGGGCATGACGCGATTGAGAAAGATCCGTGCTGTCCGCTGTTGTCTAGTAGCACCCGGAACGATCGAAGCATCTGCCGTCGTCGTCGGTGCGGCACGATCGCATGCAGTTGCCCTGCGGATGGAGTCTCGACCAGGAGCCTGGCTGGTCACAGCCATCGATTTTCGCTGAAAACGGTTCAGCGACGCTTCTTCTTTTTCGAAGCGTTCTTGCGGTTGCTCCGCTCCGCGCGGCGCCGTTCAGCACGAGATGCGTTCGGATCCACCTCCGCGATGCCATCCTCGTCAGCATCCATCTCTCCATGCATGATTCCGCCGGATTCATCGGGCGCGGAGTACTCCATATGGTCAGGTCTCGAGGGGCCCAAGCCTGCGGCCTCAATCGTCGGGCTTTCTTGTGCTTCCTGTGATTGCGTAGCTCCAGCAGAAACCGCGGCCGCTATCGCAGCACCCGCCTCGCTCTCGCTCGCATCGGACAGCACCTCGATCTGCTCCGCGACTTCCGGCGCGACCTGGGGCTTGACCTCGACCTCGACATTGAACGCGTAACCGACCGTTTCCTCCTTGATGCCATCCATCATGGCGGTGAAGAGGTCGAATCCTTCACGCTGATATTCCACCAAGGGATCGCGTTGCGCCATGGCCCTGAGACCGATGCCATCGCGGAGGTAATCCATCTCATACAGGTGCTCGCGCCATTTACGATCGAGCACGGTCAAGATGACCTTGCGCTCCAATTCCCGAGTGACGTCTTCCCCTAGTTCTGCTTCCCGTCGACCGTAGGCCGCTTGAGCGTCATCGACGAGAACCTCCGCCAGGAAGTCCGAACTGATTCCGGCCCGGCCGCCACCCGAATCCTCTTCTACCTGCTCAACGGTCACCAACACCGGATACAACTGCTCGAGAGCCGTCCACAGTTGCTCAAAATCCCAATCTTCGGGGTAGCCCTCGGCCGTGGCCTGCGATACGTAGCTGTTGACCGTGTCGTCAATGAAGGAGCGGATCTGGTCTTCGATGTCTTCGCCGTGGAGCACTCTCTTGCGCTCCCCGTAGATGACCAGGCGCTGACGGTTGAGGACATCGTCGTACTTGAGAACGTCTTTGCGGATTTCGAAGTTCTGCGATTCGACCTGCGACTGCGCGGATCGGATCGCGTTCGTCACCATCTTGGCTTCGATCGGCACGTCATCAGGGACGTTGAAGCGACGCAGGAAGGAATCGACCATGTCGGCCTTGAACAGGCGCATCAGATCGTCTTCCAGCGAAAGGTAGAACTGAGACTCACCAGGGTCGCCTTGTCGACCCGAGCGGCCACGCAGCTGGTTGTCGATACGTCGAGATTCATGGCGCTCGGTGGCCAGAACGTAGAGGCCGCCGAGCTCGATCACTTCGTCGTGCTCAGCCTGGACAGCCTCCTGGGCACTTGCCAACGCCTCGGGCCAGGCAGCTTCGTAGGCATCGGGATCATCGACCGCTGACAAGCCCTTCTGGGCAAGTTGTGCAGAAGCCATGAACTCGGGGTTCCCGCCGAGCATGATGTCCGTACCACGGCCCGCCATATTGGTAGCAACGGTGACAGCGCCCTTGCGGCCAGCTTGAGCGACGATCGCTGCCTCACGCTCGTGGTTCTTGGCGTTGAGGACCTCGTGCGGAACACCGTTCTTCTTCAATTCATTCGACAGGTGCTCGGACTTCTCCACGCTGGTTGTTCCGATCAGGACTGGTTGACCCATCGCGTGCCGTTCGACAACGTCCTCGACGACCGAGTCGAACTTCGCACTCGAAGTTCGGTACACCAGATCCGGCTGGTCCATACGGACCATCGGACGATTCGTCGGAATGGGGACGACTCCGAGGTCGTAGATCTGATTGAACTCCGCTGCTTCTGTCATCGCGGTACCGGTCATGCCCGACAACTTGTTGTACAGGCGGAAGAAGTTCTGCAACGTCACGGTGGCAAGGGTCTGGTTCTCTGCCTTGATCTCGACGCCTTCTTTCGCCTCGATCGCTTGGTGCAGGCCCTCGTTGTAGCGACGCCCCTTGAGAATACGACCGGTGTGCTCGTCGACGATGACGACTCCGCCATCGAGCAGCACGTAGTCCCGATCCTTCTTGAACAACTCTTTCGCTCGAATCGCATTGTTGAGGAAGCCAACAAGGGGGGTATTGACCGTGTCATAAAGGTTGTCGATGCCGAGCTGATCCTCGACTTTGTCGATTGCTGCCTCAAGAACGCCGATCGTGCGCTTCTTCTCGTCGACCTCGTAGTCCTCGTCTTGCTTGAGAATCTGAACGATGCGAGCGAACTCCGAGTACCAGGCGGTTGGTTGGTCAGCCGGGCCACTGATAATCAGAGGCGTTCGGGCCTCATCGACCAGGATCGAGTCAACCTCGTCAACAACGGCAAAGTTGTGGCCTCGCTGAACCATCTCGGCCTTGGACCACGCCATGTTGTCCCGCAGGTAGTCGAACCCGAACTCGTTGTTGGTCCCGTACGTGATATCCGCGGCATACGCGGCGCGGCGTTCCGTCGGGCTCATTTGGCTGACGATGACACCCACTTCTAGGCCCAAGAATCGGTGAATGCGCCCCATCCATTCTGAGTCACGTTCTGCCAAGTAGTCGTTGACCGTCACGACGTGGACTCCGTCCCCGGACAACGCATTCAGGTAGGACGGAAGGGTGGCAACGAGCGTTTTGCCTTCGCCGGTACGCATCTCTGCGATGTTGCCGAGATGCAGAGCTGCACCCCCCATGATTTGAACGTCGTAGTGACGCTGGCCCAACGTTCGCCGGGCTGCTTCACGAACCGTTGCGAATGCCTCGGGCATCAGATCATCGAGGCTCTCCCCGTCGGCGTAGCGCGCCTTGAACTCATCGGTGAGGCCGCGCAACTCGTCGTCTGACAGAGAGGTGTAGTCCTCTTCGATGGAATTGACAGCCTTCGCGATTGATTCCAGCTTTCGAAGGGTCTTGCCTTCTCCCGCGCGCAGGATCTTGTCCAGCACTCCCACGTTGCGACCTTCCCGTACTGCTGCGTTGCCGCGGCCTGGATTGCGGGCTCCTACGTCCCGCCTTTGCCTATCGTGACTTTGCCGCGCAAGCCGCGGCGCCGTCAGAGCATCGTAGTTGCCACTGGAAGACTGAGCCGCATGGCATCCGTCACGCCCGTCACCCTCAGCGACGGGCAGATCCAACTCGATCCCGAACCAGGCGAGGAGGACACCGTCACCTGGAGCGTCCACCGTGTGGTCGGCTCTCCCCTCCTGGGCCGGCTGGCCCTTCGGCAGGAATCCCCTGCGGCGCACGGCGGTCCCTGGTCCAGGGCGCGGCTGCATGTCCAGGTGGAGGCTCCCGTGGATTCGTCACTCGTGGCGACCTTGTCGATGGCGGTCCGATTGAGCTGCCAATGGGCCTTCTCAGCACTGGGAGTCTCCGTGATCACCTGGAGGGGGCCACTGGATCCCACACTCCGCTCTATCGTCGATGGCGGAGGTTTTCGGGTTCACTCCCTGCCACACCGAAACGCATGGGACGGCGACAAGGGTCCCCAAGACGCCTGGTTCGCCGATGCAGTCGCCGACGATGCGCAATCGCGGGACTTCCGCCCCCTGACCGCCCGAGAGACGAGTGTTTTGACGCTCATCGCCCGCGGATACACCAACAGTCAGATTGCTAAATCGTTGGGGATTTCCGAAAACACCGTCAAAAACCACGTCCGAGCGATCCTGGATGCGCTCGGAGCCACATCGCGGACGGCCGCGCTTGTCACTGCCCTCCAGACAGGCCTCGTGAGCCTGTCGTCACGCGAGTAGCAGCCCGCGCGTCACGGCGTCACGGCTCATCCACACCCTCCGATTCCGATCTCCCCACGCATCGTTGCGCGATTCACCAAGATCCCCTAAGGCTGCAATCTCGATGCGTGCATTCGCTGACGAGCACTGTCTTAGACCTGATCTTGGCCCGCGTGTGTGCCGGCTGCGGTCACCCCGGATCGATGATGTGCGACCAGTGCGCACGTCTTCTTCAGCCACGCCCCCGTCTTCGACGGGCTCTCGACGTCGGTGACCTTGTCTCAGATCTACGTGTTCCCGTCGTCTGCTCCTTGGACTACCAGGGTCCGGTACGGCAGATGCTGAACGCCTACAAGGATGACGGGCAACGAAGTCTCACGCCGTGGCTCGCACCAGCACTGCTCGCTTCCATCAATCACGCCCTCATCACCTGTGTCAGCACTCATCAGGTGCCAACTTTGGTTCCCGTTCCCACCCGAAAGTCGAGTCAACGCCGCCGTGGTTTCGACCATGTTGAACGTCTCAGCACAGCCGTCACTCGATCCGGTAGTCAATGCCGTACACGACGCGCACTACGTGACACACGCAGCGATCCAGGCTCGAAGTATTTGTCTGCAGAGGACCGTTCCACGCATGTGCGCGAAGCGTTTTCGGTGAGGGGGACGCTCCCCGCACTCGGAACACCCGTCATCCTGATCGACGACATCGTCACGACAGGAGCAACCGCTCGCGAGGCCACGGCAACCCTCGTGCTCGCCGGGATGAATGTCGTCGCTGTCGCCACGATCGCCGGTACTCCATAAAGCGCGTTCAACTCGTTCAATCCGGATAGGCAGGTGACGAGGCATTGACACGACCGGACCACGTTCCCGACGTGTTGTCGTATATGACACCGTCGGCCGCCGCGACCAACGTGGGAAGTCCTGGCGCTGCGGCGAGAGACACGGGCCCGTCCGGCGCACCCTGGGTGAAGAGCGATCCCCGACCGATGCTCACATCAATCACCTGCAGAGTCCCGACGCTCTCACTTCCCAGAACGGCAAGCGAGTCGGCGCTCGACCACGCAACGTCCACTACCTCTACGAGTTTCGACTCCACTCGGATGGGCTCTTGGACCTCGATTCCGACACGGCCGGTGGGTGAGTTTCGGACGATGCGAGCCAGAAGCAGATTGGTTCGCGGACCGGATTCCACGAGTAGGGCTGCTCGCGTTCCGTCACGGGAAGGAATCGCTGCCCGTATGACATCGCCGCTCGCCAGGCCTCCCACTTCGATCGGGAAAGAGCGCCCCGTCGGCGAATACAGGGTCAGATTCCCCGAGAGATCCACAATCCAAAGATCATCAACACCGTCGAACGCCAATCCCACAGGCTCCTTGACCGCAGGAAGTGAGAACAGACTCGCTTCCGGCACTAAGGCTCCCGACCACGTTTGACCCTCGACATCGATTCCCGCAATGCGGGCGCCCGATTCGGCAATCGCAATGTTGGCCAACAGCGGATCCCGGGTACCCGCCTGGCCGTCTACGGGACGAGTACCGCCCTCGACGAGTTGTCGGACGCCAATCGTGGACGCTACGTACGCGGCTGCATCAGCATCCAGACCCGACGGATCAACGCTCGGCCAAGCGTCCCTCGGCTGCGGGTTGGCAACACCAGGAACAAACAGCGGCTGGCCCGCAGCGGTCAAGTTGACAGCCTGCACATCCGGGAGTTGCTTCAAGGTCCAGACCAGTTGTTGCGCGAGCGCCTGGCGTGACGCATCATCTGCCAACTGCGCCGATGCATCGAGATCCACCTGGGCAACACCCGCATCGACGAGAACAGCGTCGATGTTCAGATCGACTCCGTCAGGAAAGCCCGTGCGGACCGCGGGCCGAAGCCACTCGTTCGGGCCTTCCAGAAGGCGACGCACCAACGTCGTTGCCAGTCCGGGACCAACAACAGGGATCATTCGAGAATCGGGCACCAGAATCTCAAACGACGGGTCAAAGAAGTACAGAGCATAAGCACGGAACGCACGATCGACATCCGTCTGCGAGAGGACTAAGCCATCGGGCAACTCATCGATCCGCAATCCCTCATCGGTGCTTATCAAGCGGAAGGTCGTGGAAAACTCAGCGCCCGGTTCGTCCACCCGGTACTGACCGTTCGGCCCTATAGCGCCTGCTTGCGGCGCCTCGAATTCAACATTCAATCCTGACTCTGAGAAGACCGGCGCGCCCTCGTACACGACTACCTGCGATGTGGATTCCCACTGGTCATTGGCCGGCTGCGTGAGATACTCACGCGCCACAGCGTGATCGTCAGCAAAGGACGCGCTCGCGTCCAGGAAACCCTGCACAACCTCGGTGGCCGTCATGTCTGGTCGTGGGGGCCGGGCGATAACTCGGATGAACTGATCGACGTTGCTCCCCGACACCTGCTCGCCCTGCTGAATCGGACCACTAGTGGGGACTTGAGCGGTGAAGGCTTGAGGCACATTTCCACACGCCGTCACCACCAGCGACGAGACCACCAAAAACAGGATTTTCCTCATCTGCGTGGTCCACCTTCGCCGTCAATCGGCACCGTGGACGCCAGAGAGTCTGCCGAGGGCGCATCATCAGCGACGCCACCCCTTGCATGACCCGCGGGCTTTTGAGGTGACCCGCCGACGTTGGACCCATCGGCGGCATCGGCCGCGTCATTGTTACCCGACATCTCGTCGGACAAAGGGAGCACCGCGTGCGTCACCGCACCTCCGGCTTCGCGCGGAAGCGTCAGGCGGAAGCACGCTCCGATGCCTGGTTCTCCCCACGCCTCCAGCCACCCACCGTGAAGGTGTGCGTCTTCCAATGCGATCGCGAGTCCAAGGCCGGTTCCGCCTGTTGTTCGTGCTCGAGCGGGATCTGCACGCCAGAAGCGATTGAAGACCAAGCCAGCCTCGCCCGGACGCAGGCCCACCCCGAAGTCCCGGACAGTCAGACTGACGACATCTGCGTCTCCGGAAAGCTCGACCAGAACCCCCTTCTCGTTGCCGTGTTCGATGCCGTTGTCCAGCAGATTCCGAACGATTCTTTCGATGCGTCGAGCATCACACACCACGTTGCATGGTCGTTCATACGAGGCAAAACGCACTCGAAGGTTGTGGCTTTGCGCCAACGGCTCGGTTCCATCGATGACACGCTGGACCAGCGTGGCCACGTCAACCGAGTCACTGTCGAGTTTGGCTGCACCCGCGTCGAATCGTGAAATCTCCAGCAGATCGCCCAGCAGCGCCTCGAAGCGATCCAGTTGGTTTTGCAGCAATTCGGCCGAGCGGGCTGTCTCTGGTGTTAATGACTGACGGGACTCGAACAGGACGTCGGCCGCCATTCGAATCGTGGTCAAGGGAGTGCGCAGCTCGTGGGAAACGTCCGATACGAATCGCTGCTGCACCCGGGAGAGTTCTTCCAATTGAGTGATCTGCGCGTCGATACTTTCGGCCATGGCGTTGAAGGAGCGAGCCAACTGATCTAGATCGTCGTCACGCCGAATGGGCAATCGCTCATCCAAGTTACCCGACGACAGCCGTTCGGCGGTTTGAGCTGCCGCACGAACCGGCACGACGACTTGCCGCGTCACAATCCATGCGACCACGCCCAGGAGTCCGACCAGCACGAGTCCCGCAGTCAGGATCGAACTGCTGACAAGGTCGAGTGTTTGCTGCTCCTGACTGAGCGGAAATAGGTAATACAGCTCATACGGACCCACCGTGGGAATACTCAAGGGAGCTCCCACGACGAAGCCGGGCGATGTTCGACCGTCGAGGAAACGGATCTCGGTAAACGTCCACGACTGGCGTTGGGTCTGCGTCACCGCGTCACGAAGTTCGGGCGGAATGCTGGAGACCGCGACGAGGTTGGTCCCACGTTCCGGTGCCCCGATGTCGGGCAGGGTCGACAACAGCAGCACGTCGAAGGTGGCGGGCGATCCGGCACGAGTGGCCAGTGACGTCACGACGGTGTCGACCAGTCGTGATGGTGAGGGAGTGGACGGGCCCGTGTCCGCCGCGTCCAGCAAGCGCTGGGCTTCGCCCAGACCTGCCGATGCTTCGCCGACGGCACTTCGCTCCTTGGCTTCCAACAGCCCCGTCGTGACACGCGACAGTAGAAGGAAGCCAAGGGCGCCGACGACGATGATCGAGAGAACCAGGGTCAAGCTTGCGACACGGATGAACAGCGACCGGCGCCACAGGCGCCGGACGGCTCGGGGGAAGAAAAGGAGGACCCGTCCCATGATCAAGTCAGGAGGGACCGGCCTTGTATCCGACTCCCCGCACAGTGAGCACGATCTCGGGGGCTTCGGGGTCGCGCTCGATCTTGGCCCGCAGGCGCTGAACGTGCACGTTGACCAATCGTGTGTCGGCCGCGTGCCGGTAGCCCCACACTTCCTGGAGTAGAGCCTCTCGAGTAAAGACTTGGCCTGGCCGCCTCGCGAGGCAGGCGAGAAGATCGAACTCCAGTGGTGTGAGAGACAGGACGTCACTACCCCGTCGCACCGTGTGACCACCGATATCGATCGACAGGTCACTAATCGTGAGAACTGGAGATCCGACGTCATCTGTGCGTCGAATGCGAGCCCGGATGCGGGCGACGAGTTCTTTCGGCTTGAAGGGCTTGACGATGTAATCGTCGGCCCCGGACTCCAGCCCCACAACGACGTCGATCGTGTCCGACTTTGCCGTCAGCATGACGATCGGTGTGCCCGATTCGGCGCGGATCGACCGGCAGACGTCTATTCCGTCTCGTCCCGGCAGCATGAGGTCAAGCAGGACGACATCGGGCTTCGATTCTCGGAAGGCGTCAAAGGCGGCGTTGCCGTCGGCGCAGAAAACGGGATCGAACCCTTCGCCGCGCAGGACGATGCCCAGCATCTCAGCAAGAGCAGCGTCATCGTCGACAACGAGAACGCGACCACGCGCCCTCGGGGCGCTCGGGCCGCCGGAATTCTCCGTCATAGCCCTATGGTGTCACCTCCGGAACCCCGAGGAGCACAACGAGGGCAGCCGGGGTGTTATTCACCCCGTGGGCGACCATGGAGGCCCCTAGGGACCCCGTCTTCCACCGCACCCATCCGTAGACGACTCCAATGGGCAACAGGAGGAAGAATCGGACGGGTTCGAAGTGGAAAGCCGAGAATGCGACGGTCGTAATGGCGATCGTCCACACCGCTCCAACGCCACGTTTGCGCAGGGAGTTGTAGAGCATCCCGCGGAAGGCGAGCTCCTCGACGATCGGTGCCCCCACCATCACCATGATGGCGAAAACCAACAACGCCCAGAACGGTCCTGCCTCTCGCAACTCCCCAGCAATCTCACCAGCGGCGGAGGAGAAATCTCCGGCGATGGCCTGGGTGATGACAGCGACGATGCCGGCCAGGATCAATCCCACGACACCGGCGGCCACTCCCCAACCGACATCGCTCCAGGTAAGGCGAATCCCGAGATCGATGCGCGGTCCATTGCCCCGAAGGCGGGTAACGAGAAGCGGCCAGCCGGCCAGGCCGATCCAGGGAACCACCGTCCCCACCAATGCCGTAACGGGCAGCGGCGCATCCAGAAGCAACAACGGAATCGCCGCCGCCACCCCGAGAACAATCGCGGCAATGATGGACACGACCGCGGAACCGATCCCCCACTGCGGGGTGCGCAGAACCTCACCGCGCTCCGTGGCCTCCGCGACCGTCGCCGGGCACCCGGGATACGAGCCCAGACTTTCTGCGCGAGGCTCCACTGATACTTCGCTTGGTCCGTCGTTCGATCCGTCGTTCACGGGACTCATCACGACCCCATTGTGCGGGTTGCCCCCGACATTGCCGACGCTGCGTCCAACGTGAGATCGGCGAAAGCTACGCCAGCACCATCGACAGTTCTGTCAGTCGGGTTGGAAGAACTCGGTACCACGTCCAGTACCCACGCTTCTCGGTGCTGACGAGTCCGGCCCCGACAAGAACCTTCAAATGGTGACTGACCGTCGGCTGTGACAGCCCGAGAGCGTCGGTGACGTCGCACACGCATGCTTCGCAATTCGGCTTCGATCGCAAGAGCGCGAGTATCTGCAGGCGAGCGGGGTCGGCCACGGCTTTTAGCAGCCCGGCGAGTTCTTCCGCCGTCGACCGCGAGATCGGAGCTCCAAGTCCGCCCGGACAACATGCCGGGCCGTTGGCCACCCGACCATTTGCCGGGACACTCGAACAAGCCTCGCGTCGAGTTTGCGGCGAACTGGTGGCAACAGGCACGCGTTCATATTGACATACATCTATATGGATGACAAGGTCACGGCATGGTGCGTCGCCTCTTTGCCGAGTACCTCGGCACCGCCATGCTCGTCGCCGCCGTCGTGGGGAGCGGAATTATGGGGTCCGCCCTCACCAGCGACGCGGCCGTCATCTTGATCCTCAACATGATGAGCACCGTTCTCGCTCTGGGCGTGCTCATATGGATGCTCGGACCGATCTCCGGAGCCCACTTCAACCCAGCCGTCACCACCGTGACGCTGGTCAAACGCGAAGTCCGGGTCCTCGAAGGCCTCAGCTACATCGTTGTCCAGATACTCGGAGGGTTGAGCGGGGTCGCTCTAGCCAACGTCATGTTCGACCTACCCGCTTTCGACCCTTCCACCAATGCACGCAGTGGCTTTCCCATCTGGCTGGGAGAGGTTGTCGCAACCGCAGGCCTGATCGCCATCATCGGGATCTTGACCCGCACCGGTCGAGGGCACCTCGGCCCGCTGCTCGTCCCAGCATGGATCGGTGCCGCCTACTTCTTCACATCGTCGACGTCGTTCGCCAACCCTGCCGTGACGATCGGTCGATCGATGACCGATACGTTCACCGGCATCGCGCCCAGCGATGTTCTCCCGTTCATCGCCTTCCAACTCATCGGTGCTGCGATCGGATCGCTCCTCACTGATCTTCTCTACCCCCGCACCAAGCCTGAACCTCTCGATCTACCTCAACCCGTTCACGAAAGAAGCTGACATGACCGATAAGCCCTCCGTCCTCTTCGTCTGCGTGCACAACGCCGGCCGGTCGCAAATGGCAGCGGCCTACCTGGCGCATCTGTCGGGTGGTGACATCGAGGTTCGCTCCGCTGGTTCGGCCCCAGGGGAACACGTGAATCCGGCCGCCGTGGAAGCAATGGCCGAAGAAGGCATCGACATCAGCGCTCAGACCCCGAAGGTGCTCACCACCGACGCGGTTCAGGCCTCCGACGTTGTCATCACGATGGGGTGCGGGGACACTTGCCCGGTCTTTCCGGGTAAACGCTACGAGGACTGGGAACTCGACGATCCCGCCGGCAAAGGGGTGGACTCAGTTCGACCTATCCGAGACGAGATCAAGACACGAGTCCAGGCGCTGATAGACGAACTGTTGCCCACCTAAAACCGTCACCTAGGCTCGCGTGCATGCCGATCATCGACCTGAACGCAGACGTCGGCGAGGAATGCGGCGACGACGCAACCCTCCTCAGTGTCGTCACATCGGCGAACGTCGCCGCGGGAGGTCACGCGGGCGGAGATGAGATCTTGCGCGCAACCGTCGAGCAATGCGCTCGTCGAGACGTCGCCGTCGGGGCACACCCCTCGTACCCGGACCGAGCAAATTTCGGTCGTCTATCGATGAAGGGCGAGTACGACGTCACTCACCTAACGGAGGTTCTTCGACACCAGATCAGTGAGGTGGCGACAGCCTGCTCGGCTGCAGGAACCTCGCTCACTCACGTCAAAGCCCACGGAGCGCTTTACCACGATGCCGCCAGCGACGATGCCATCGCCGAATCCTTCCTCGCTGCAGTCACGAAAGTTTCCACCGAAATCGGAACCGATCTTTACGTCACCGGGGCGGCGGGGTCGCGCCTGCAGGACGCTGCCGAGGCGTCCACTATTCGCTTTGTCGCTGAGGCTTTCGTCGATCGGGCCTACAACGCCGATGGAACGCTCGTGCCCCGTTCTCTGGCGGGAGCGGTGCACGACGACGTACCGGTGGCGGTGTCACAGGCTCTCAGCATCGCACTCAACCAACAGGTCGACACGATCGATGGCACCGTCATCGACCTGGCAGCCCGAACCCTGTGTGTCCACTCAGACTCCCCCGAAGCCGCGGCGATGGCTGGCGCTGTTCGCGCGGAACTCATCGCGCACGGGGTCAGCATTGCGCCCATCGCTGATGGTGACGCGTAGGTCGGTCACGAGATGCTGGTGACATCGTGACCACACATAAGACATCGTGGTTCGGAGACCGCGCTGTCATCATTGACGTTGCCTCGCCCATTGATCGCGAGTTGGTCGCGACCACTGTCATGCGAGCTTTGCCCGAGGCCGTCGTGCGCCGAGGGATCTCGACGCTGATGGTCGAAGTGCTGAGTCCGGACATCAACCTGGAAGCCGACGTTCGACGCGTTCTCGCCTCCGTCGACGAATCACCGAAAGCATCGCACGCACCGGAGACCTCACGAGCGGCCGCAGGGGATGCGACCATCACGATCGACGTGGACTACGACGGAGCCGATCTCGTGCCTACCGCGACCTTCTTTGGTCTCTCCGACACCGAATTGGTCCAGGCACACACCTCGCAGCGCTGGCGCGTGGCACTGATGGGCTTCGCTCCAGGTTTCGGCTACCTCGAACCGATCGAGGCTCCCCTTCTGCCCTGGTTCTCCCTGCCACGACGAACAACGCCTCGGGCGATGGTTCCCGCGGGCAGTGTGGCCCTCGCGGCCGGCATGAGTGCGATCTACCCGACGTCCTCCCCCGGTGGCTGGCACCTCATCGGTACCAGCCAGCGCACACTTTTCGATCCGCACAATGACAGCCAACCGACCTTGCTCGTACCCGGTGCCACCGTGCGCTTTGCTGCGATCGACCACGAGCCCACACCGTGAACCCCTCACCCGCGGATGAGCCCATCGCCACCATCGACACCGTCGGCCTCGCCACCGTTCAAGATGCAGGTCGAGAGGGATTTACCGACGTCGGCGTCCCGCGATCGGGCGCATGGCATCGAGGACGACACCGTCTCGCTCACGCACTGGTCCACGGCACCCTTGACGGCCCTCATCCAACTCTGGAAATCCTCGGTTCTGACGTGACGCTCACCATCCACCAGAGGCAAACATTGGCGCTGGTCGGCCCGGCAGATTTGACCGTAGATGGTCATCGGGCGCCCGAGACTGTGGCGGTCGATGTCTCGCCCGCGACAACGGTGACCATTCATCACCGAGGACCCGGACCGGCGTACGTGGCACTGTCCGACTGGCAACCCCGCATCATTCTGAAATCCGCAGCAACCGACTCCTTCTCCCACCTTGGTGGCCCAAGGGGAGATGGCTCGCCACTATCTCCTGGTGACGTGCTCATGGGCTCCGCCCGCACACAGGACGATCGCGTTGGGTGCTTCGTGCGTGCCGAGGAGTCGGCACCGAGCGAGATAGCAGTGGTGGCCTTCGATCAAGAGAAAGCCGAACTTCTGTGCGCGGGTGCCTGGCAGGTCGATGCCTGCGCACGTTCGGGGCTGCGTCTGAGCGGCCCAGTCATCCCCGCATCGGATCCGATCCCGAGCATGCCTGTTATTCCCGGTGCGATCCAACTTCTTGACGATGGCACCGTCATCGTCCTCGGCCCCGACGGCGGCCTGACCGGCGGCTACCCGGTCATCGGAGTCATCGCGAGCGCCCATCTGGACTTCATGGCGGACCTCATCGTTGCGGCGACCGTCGCGTTCACGTCGATATCCGCGCGGTCGGCAATCGAGGCATTCGCTGTGCGCGAGGAATGGTTGGCCCGATCGCTGGTCAACCCCCACGACCTGCCCTAGCCGGTCCCGGTCGGATAACCCTCTTGCCTACACAAACGTCGGGGCCGCACCACGGTGCGGCCCCGACGTGGGAGGTTGTGCGGTCGAATCTGACCTAGTAGCGGTAGTGGTCCGGCTTGTAGGGCCCGGCAACGTCCACACCCAGGTACTCCGCCTGCTGCTTGTCCAACTCCGTCAGGCGTACGCCGAGCGCATCGAGGTGCAGACGCGCCACCTTCTCGTCGAGGTGCTTGGGCAGTGTGTACACACCGATCGGGTACTCGTCACGCTTGGTGAACAGTTCGATCTGGGCGAGCACCTGGTTCGTGAACGAATTGCTCATCACGAACGACGGGTGACCGGTGGCGTTCCCGAGGTTCAGCAAACGACCTTCGGACAGCACGATGATGCTGCGGCCATCAGCGAAGGTCCACTCGTCAACCTGTGGCTTGATCGTCTTGCGCGTGACGCCCGGCAGAGCAGCGAGGCCCGCCATATCGATCTCGTTGTCGAAGTGCCCGATGTTGCCGACGATCGCCTGATGCTTCATCTTCTGCATGTCGTCGGCGGTGATGACATCGAAGCAGCCCGTGGCCGTGATGAAGATGTCCGCGTCACTGATCACGTCTTCGAGCCTTGCCACCTGGTAGCCGTCCATGGCGGCCTGGAGAGCGCAGATGGGGTCGACCTCGGTAACGATCACGCGAGCGCCCTGGCCCCGCAAAGAGTCTGCAGAACCTTTACCGACGTCGCCGTAGCCGAACACCACGGCGACCTTGCCGCCGATGAGCGTGTCGGTTGCTCGGTTGATGCCATCGACCAGCGAGTGGCGGCAACCGTACTTGTTATCGAACTTGCTCTTGGTGACCGAGTCGTTGACGTTGATGGCCGGGAACAGGAGCGAGCCGTCCCGCTGCATGTCGTACAAACGCAAGACACCCGTCGTGGTTTCCTCCGTCACTCCTGTGATCCCAGCAGCGATCTTCGTGAAGCGGTCGGGCGAGTTCGCGAGCGATTCCCGCAGCGTGTGCAGGATGACCCGGTACTCCTCGGAGTCACTCTCGTCACTCGAGGGAACGACACCGGTCTTTTCGAATTCCGCACCCTTGTGCACGAGCAGCGTGGCGTCTCCGCCGTCGTCGAGGATCATGTTCGGACCACCCTCGGGCCAGTCGAGCACCTGCTCGGTGCACCACCAGTACTCCTCGAGCGTCTCGCCCTTCCAGGCGTACACGGGGATCCCCTGCGGATCCTCTGGCGAACCGTTCGGGCCCACGACAACCGCGGCCGCAGCATGGTCCTGAGTAGAGAAGATGTTGCAGGACGCCCAGCGAACGTCGGCGCCGAGTGCAGTCAGCGTCTCGATCAGAACCGCTGTCTGAATGGTCATGTGGAGCGATCCGGTGACGCGTGCTCCGGAGAGCGGCTTGGAATCGCCGTATTCCTCGCGCATCGCAATCAGGCCGGGCATTTCATGCTCGGCCAGGCGAATCTCGTCGCGTCCGAACTCCGCGAGGGATAGATCGGCAACCTTGTAGTCGGGGGTGCCGTCAGCTTTGGTCAGGGACATTCTTTCTCCGTTTGTCGACGTTGCTTTTCCGGTGCTCACGACAGCGCGCCATACTTTGAATGCCACGCCGACGGGAGCGTCTCGACGGGAACCAGGGCTCCGGACCATCGGCGACAGACGTAGTTTGCCACGACTAGCCGGTGACCGCGCGTCGGGACTCGCTTAGGGGGCGGCGGGAGCAATGACTGCTACTGCCATGCCCTGCGTGGACACGACGGCGTCGGGCTCTCCCGCGGTCACGACGACTCCCCGCCCTTGGGTGGCCGTACGCGTATGTCCGCCTACTGCCACGGCGACTTCCCCGGCGATTGCCACCACGAGCCGGTACTCCCCCGTCGCCAACGGTGAGGATCCGGCAGTGACCACTTCCAACTGAAAATCCGCCCCTACCGGAGCGATTGATGTCGAGCCGTGCATGAACTGCGGGTCCGTGTCGAAATCAAGAATGTCCAGGGCACGATCAACGAACACCGGCTTATTGGTCAGTCCGAGTCGAAGCACATTGTCCGAACTCGTCATGACCTCAAAGCCGATTCCCCGCACGTAGCTGTGCGGAATGCCCGGAGCCAGATACACCGCATCGCCCGGCAGCAAAGTGACGAAATCCAGTAGTGGCGTCATCAGCACGCCGATATCCGCGGGAAAGTCTGCTGCGGCGTTCCGGTAGGCCGCGATCTCCGATTCGCTCATTACCCGCGTCATGGACCCCGCATCGTTTGCTTGATCGATTGCTTCGGGAAGTTGACCTACCAGCGTTTGCACGTGTGACTGCTGCTCATGGATCAGCTGGATTGCGGCCACCCGGTCGTCAGCGTGGAGAGCCGCCGCGGCCAAAGCCATGCCATCGACGCGCTCGAGTATTTCCGCCGCATCGGAAGCCGGGCGCCATCCAACGAATGCGTCGAACGGTTCGAGGGCAACCAGAACTTCGGCCTTCTCGTAGGCATCGGAAAGGACGGCCGGGCCTGCGATCTGCTGCTCGTCCCACATGCGCTTCGCATCGCGGGCGTTCGGATGCACTTGCACGGACAGTGGTCGACCCGCGGCGAGAATCTTCGCGAGGACGGGGGCCTGTTCTCGGGTGAGGTGATCGGCGAGAGTTTCGGTCAGGTCAGCGGTGTCGCCTTCGTGGACCGCTGCATCCATCGCTGACGGTCCGCTCGGGTGCACGCCGAACCACAGTTCCGCCTGCGGGGCGCCGGTGGACACCTGCGTCCACGGCGTCAGGCCGTCGAGGATTCCCCAGTCGTAATCCTTGACGTCACCTCGAATCGAGAACATCACGCGGAAGTAGAGCCCGACTCGTGGAGGTCCCCGCCGGCCTGGTCCATCAGCATGACTGGGATCCCATCTCGCACGGGGAAGCGTCGGGAGCACTCAGAACACACGATCTCGGATGCTTCTTCATCGGCCTCAACCGCGGCGTGCTTCTCGCACGGGCAGGCCAGCACGTCCCACAAATGCGGAGACAAGCCCAGCGGGGAGTTCGGGTACTGACTCACGTCGCTTCACCCCTCATCAGTGCGAGAACTTCATCCCGCAATGTTTCCATCGTTGCCGTCTCGCGTGCCTCGACATTCAGGCGCAACAAAGGCTCCGTGTTGCTTGGCCGGACGTTGAACCACCACTGGCCACCATCGACGGTCAACCCGTCCATGTGATCGGTGGTGACGTCGTCGTAGCCTGCGAAAGTAGTCTCGATCAGATCCATCATCGCCGACTGATCCTCGACCGGGGTATTGATCTCCCCCGATGCCACATAGCGTTCGAACTCAGTTAGTAGTGAAGAGATAGTCGTACCTTCCGGTGTGGACCCGAGTGCGGCGAGCGTGTGCATCGCCGCGAGCATTCCCGAGTCAGCTCGCCAGAAGTCACGGAAATAGAAGTGGCCCGAGTGCTCACCGCCGAAGACAGCGTCTGTTTCAGCCATCGTCGCCTTGATGAAGGAGTGACCCACGCGTGTCTTCACCGCTGTACCGCCACACTCGGAGACGACTTCCGGAACGGCCTTCGAGGTGATCAGGTTGTGAATGATCGTCGAACCCGGACTGCGCTGTAATTCCCTCGCGGCGATCAGTGCCGTCAAAGTCGACGGGCTGACAATGCGACCACCTTCGTCGACAACGAAGCATCGGTCAGCATCGCCGTCGAACGCCAATCCAATATCGGCGCCGGTGCTACGGACTCGAGCTTGAATGTCGATCAGATTGGCTGGCTCGATCGGATTGGCCTCATGGTTGGGGAAAGTCCCATCGAGCTCGAAATACATGCGGTCGATGGACAGCGGCAAGGCCGGAAGGCCAGCGTCCTCACCCAGAACCGCAGGCACGGTGTAACCGGCCATTCCGTTCCCCGCGTCCACGACGACCGTGAGGGGGCGAATATTCGAGAGGTCGACGAGTTCACGAAGGTAGCCGGCGTAATCGGCGAGTGTGTCTCGCGATTGAGCTTCACCCATCGTTTCGTCGGATTCTGGGACGCCGGATCGAATCATCTGCTTGATGTCGACGAGCCCCGTGTCCTGGCCCACTGGCGCGGCGCCCGCTCGACACAGTTTGATGCCGTTGTACTCGGCCGGATTGTGGCTGGCCGTGAACATGGCTCCCGGTAGCCCCAGCGACCCCGACGCGAAATACAAGCCGTCGGTACTACACAACCCGACGAGAATCACATCGCAGCCTTGCTCGCGGACGCCGTCAGCGAAGCTCGCCACCAGGTCGGGACCGGACGGACGCATGTCATGACCGATGCACACCGCTCCTGGACCACCCTGGGCTGTCGCTACTCCCAGGACTCGGACAAATGCGGCCCCGACGTCATGCGCGAGTGCCTCATCCAACTGATCTGGGTAAATTCCCCGAACGTCGTAGGCCTTGATGATCGAGTCGAGATCGCGCACGACAGAAGATTATCGGCGAACCCACAGCGACACCCGGGCGCCGGGCTTGCGGACCTGGGGGCTTACCAGAGGCCTTCGTGGTCAAAGGGCTTGTCCCCAGCGTCCGGAGTCGGCGCAAAGACGGGATGGGCCTCGTCGTAGCGCTCAGCCGCAGCATCGCCGTGCCCGGCTCCGGTGACGTCGTGGCCGGCTTCGGAGCCTTCGGAGCCTTTGGACCGCCCGGGGTCCCGGGCGCCCGGCGAATCCTGCGCGTCCTGACGGTTCGTCGCGGTCGGCGTGAAGTCCGTGTGTGCCACTTCGGGAACCACGCGCAGATGACCACGGCGGCCGTGCGTCGCGTCCCCAGCGGCGTCGTCACTGTCCGTACCGTCTGCCGTCGGCGCATCCGGTGTCTCGAACCGGGGCTTGGCGGCCTCTCGCACTGCGTCGGCGAGTGCTTGCAGATCGTCGCTGCTTGGTTTCAGCGCGTCCGGATCCGGCGTGATGCGCACAACCTCCCAACCACGGGGAGCCGTCAAACGGTCACTGTGCATTTGGCACAGGTCGTAGCAGTGCGGTTCGGCGTAGGTTGCAAGTGGACCGACGACTGCCGTCGAATCGGCGTATACATAGGTCAGAGTGGAGACCGCCGGCTGAGCACACGACGGCTTGGAGCAGCGGCGACGACTCACGTCCGGCACGCTAGCGGTCAGATCCTCCTCACCGGTGTAGCCGCGCCGCCTTCTGGCGAAACGCCGTCCCGTGTGCCTGAACAGGGAACGTCCGTGCTCCGCGGGGAGGTGCTCGGAAACTGTTGATCGCGGCTGGCGCTAGCGGCCGACCACCGCGACGTCCGCAACAGCCTGAGGCACGGGCACCCGCACCCGCAACGGCTTCCACGGATAGCCGGTGATTAGGTCACCAAAGTCAGACCGCTCCTTCACCCGGTGCGCCGCCAAAATCGGCCCGGACCCGGGAACGGGCGTAATCACACCTGTGAACCAGTCGACATCTGTCGGAGGTTCGAAGGTGATCACCCGCACCTCACCCGCAGGTACCGACACCCGCACCGGCTCCGTCTCCTCCGCGATCGTTGTTCCCCCGCGGAAGGGAAGCATCGTGACGTCCACCTCCACCGACGTAGCCGGGGCAGCAATCTGCAACTTCACATCAGTCGCATTCCGCACCGGAAGTCCACTCACCGCCGAAGGACCGACAAAAGGCTGAGCGCCGGCGGTGAAGGACGCCTCGTTTTGCACATTGCGCCCACCAAAGAACTGCCGCATTCCCACCACGATCGGCTGATCCGACGTCAACTGCAGCGCCGCCGGGAGAACCCCGTTCGGTGATGGCGGTAACGCAGGCGTCATATCCAAGGTCGTGACCGCGCCCGCAGGAACGGTGACGCTGCCACGATCGAACGGCTGGTAGCTCCCGTCCTGAGCGAGGACGCGAATATCCACGATCGCGTCGCTGTCGGTCGTCGACACCACCGACAGCACCCGCGCCCCGTCACCGGCCAAGATTCCGGGCAGGTAGACGTTCGTCGCCGGGTCGGCAGCAGCAGGGATCCAATCGGTTCCGATCGCGTCCAACCCGCTGCGCTGCTCGTCGACGACCGACGCCCCCACGCGACCCGCCCGCGCGATCACGTGGAAGGCGGTGCCATTGATACCGGGGGCCACCTCATCGAGGCGAACGATGATTCGGTCTTGGCCCGGGACGACCAGTCCCCGCGTCGTCGGCGTCTCGATCTCTCCTTCCGGGCCGTGAATAATCACATCCACGATCGCCGACGTGACATCCGGATTCACCAACACGACACGCGTCACACGACCGGCAACAGCGCCTCCCCCCATGAACCAGAAATCCGATCCGGCCGGGGCGCAAGCGGTGCTCGCCATCCCTCGACCACGACCGCTGGGGTCGCGACCCCATTGATCGGCGATCAGGCCTGGCGCCAGCGCTCCCTCACCGTAAGCCTCGACTGCGGGCAATTCGATTCCGAACGCCTCGATCTGGCCTTGTTCGCCCGGTGCCTTCAGGTTGGAGCCTGCAGATTCCGCGCCCGGGAGGGTGCGCAGCCCCGCCTCGCCGTCGCCCTCTTGCCCCGGCTGGCCGGGAATGACAGCTCCCGTGACGCGAACGCCCAGATTTCCGCCCGTTCCCGGTTCCGGACACAACAACACGCTCGATCGAATGGGTTCGGCGATCGTGGTCCGGGTCACCGATTCATCGGAGTTAGCCCCGGCGAGGAAGCCGACCCCGACGATGCTGGCGATCACGGCGAGAACAAGCAGCGGGGGCACCCACCGGGACAGGCGCCCACCCGAGGTGCTGGTGACCGTGGTCATGGGTTCACCCCCGTCGAGTCGTCGCTCGCGTCGTTATTCACGTCGTTACTCGCGTCCTTCGTCGTCACGTCCCCATCATGAGAGTCCTCGAGCGAAGCGCCCTGCGTTGTTGGTGGCGTCGACGTGGACTCGGTCGGCTCCCTCGACTCCCTCCGGTCGGTCGAATCCGAGGTCGCAGTCGCCACCAGTGTCAGGTCGAGAAAGTGGGGCACCTCGGGAGCGTCCGGTCGGTCTGGGTCATCGGGGTCAGGATCAAGAACCCGACGCTCGGGCAGTGCGAGAACAATCAGCGCAAGAATGACGATGGCCTGGAAGATGAGCCACCCACGCCGAAGAGAGTCATCAAAGGACGCCACGACCGTGGATGTCGCTTTCTCCACCGGAACGACGAAGGCCGCCGCCCAATTCAGGGGCTCGGGAAGTTCAGCCCGGGCCAGAGTTTGACCATCGATGGACGCTGACCACTGCGTTGTCGATGTCACGCCCAACCACAGAACCCGAGAGCCAGGATCGACGTCCACAGCCTCGGGAAGAGCGCCGTCGAGGTACGGGTCGGTCCCGATGTCGCCGGGTTGAGCAATGTCGAGAGCCATCGGAAGGAACTCACCCGACGCGCTGTCGATGTCGAAGACCTGCGCTCGCGACGTAACACCGCTGATGCGCCACAGCACCTCTCCTTCCGCGCGAGCAAGTCGACGTAATCCCGGCTCGGAGTCGAGTGCCGGGACGATCGAACGCGAAGACTTCGCCGCGAGGGTGACGTATCGAACGCCGTACGAACGCAACGCGTCTACTTCCCCGCCGCCGCGGCCAGACGCCAACGCCGAAACGAAGTCGTCGATCGGCTCCCACACCTCCGGTTCAGGCATCGTCTCGGCCGATCCCAACGTCAGGGCCGATCCGCCGATGAGCATGTAGCGGACCTCCCCTTCTCCGTTATCGGTCAAGACCAACGTTCGCGGGGCTTGCGGACCGTCGGCCTCGGCTGCGACGAATGCCGGCACATCCAGACGCGGTGCGCGCTGGACAACGTCATCGTTCGCGGGGATCCACCACGCGGTAGCAGCGACCGGCGTCAGCGCGGCTGCGACGAGTCCGATGGCGGCGAATGGCTGTCCGAGCGTGAAGCTCTGCCCCGCGAAGCGTTGTCGCAGACCGTCGACAGCGATTCCGCACGCGGCAATCATTGCCAGGCCCATCACCAGCGTCATCGGTCCGGGCCACGGCTGCGCAGGCACTTCTGCCCCGGGGGGAAGAACGGTGATCGTGGACTGGACTACTCCTATCGCCAACGCGAGTACCACCACGACCCACCACGCACTCACGTAGCTCGCCGTGTCTCGTCGGAACAACGCGAGGAAAGCCGCGAAAACGAGTCCAGCGGTCACCAGGAGCGGGTTCATCCCCGGTCCGCCGGGATGCAGCAGCAGCACATCGATGGGCCGCAGGTTTGGATCGATGATCCCCGGGATGTTCAGTCCTGGCTCGACGAAGAAAAGTGCCGGATTGCTGATCAGATGCACAGTCCAGGGCATCAGGACGAGCAACGGCACAACTATCGCGATGGCGAACCGTGTGATGATCGCCCACGCATCGGGTCCCAAACGACGGATGGCCACAATCGAGGCGATTACTGCGCAACCGAGAGCCACCACCCAGACCGCCGGGGTGGCGGCAAGGATCACGGACATCAACAAGGCCGTCCCCGCCGCTCGACGCATGGTGCCTGTGCGACGCGACAGACGAAAACCAGAGCGAATCGCGAACGGCAAAGCGATAGCGGTGATCAATGTCCCGACGCGCCCCTGCGCGAACGCGCCGGTCATCGCCGGCAACAGCGCGTACGTGACGGCCATCCACGCCCGGATCACCTTGCTCGTCAGCATGCCCCGCGTCGCGACGTAGGCGCTCCAGCCGGCAAGCGGCGCAGCAAGAAGTACGAGCACATTCATCGCCCAGTCGGGATTACCGAACAGCACCGTGGCCACGATCCCGACCACGATGAGGAACGGTGCCGAGGGTGTGTGCGACCCGGGACCGACGTCATGCCAGGCGCGCGTGTAGGACGCCCAGACATCGCGGGCTCCTTCGGGGACGGGAAGAAGTGCACCGCCTTGAAGCACGCCTTCGCCCCACCACAGTCCACGGGTCGTGATGGCAGCCACGACCAACAAAGCCATGGTCGCGACAAGGCCAGGAGCCAGCAGGACACGGCGAAGAACTCCGGAGGAGTCGTCCGGCAGGTACGCGGCCTCGTCGTCAATCGGTCCGGATTCCAGGGCGCTGACACTCGTCGGGCCGGTCGCCGAACTGGTGGTCAGAAGCCCCCCGACGGCTTCGCCGACGTCACGCAACTGGTCGGCCGAGGTCGGCCGCAGTGATCGGGCTACCGATGCCGGTTCGACACTCGATCGGGAGACCAATGATCGAGATGCCGTCAGACGGCGAGGTTTCGCCAGCACGGCGAATTGCGCGCTCACTTCATCCCGTGCAGCCGCAAAGTCCTTGCCTACGAGATAGGTCAGCGCTCGAATGGCGCTGCCGATCAACAGGCGTAAGGCAACAAAGAACATTCCGACCGTCGTAGCGTGGGCAAGCAGCACCCGAATAGCGGCTTCTCGGTCCGCGCGGTGCGGACGGGCATCGCCGTCGCCGGCCTGGCGACGGCCATGCGCCGACGCCTCCCGGTGATGAAGGACAGCGTCCGCCGCCACCAGCACTCGACCACCGGCACGGTGAACCCGCCAGCAAAAGTCCACGTCATCCCGATACAAGGGAAGGTGAGCATCGAAGCCGGCTAGTTCCTCCCAAACGTCCTGCCTGATCAGCATTCCTGCGGAACTGACGGCCAGGACATCACGAACGCCGTCGTGCTGCCCCTGGTCATGTTCGCGTCGCTCCAGTCCCGTCACGCGCCGCCCGTCACCGTCGATGCTGACCCCGACTTCGAGGAGGAGTCGGCGGTCGTGCCAGCCGAGAATCTTCGGGCCGAGGACATCCGCGGACGGGTGCTCGTCCGCCGCCTGCAACAACCGCTCCAGGCACGTGGGGTCGGGCGCACTGTCGTCGTGCAGGAGCCATACCCATCGGACAACGTCGTCGGGCAACGCTGGTTGCCGGGCAGCGACGGACGCGAAGCCGGCCGCGGCGGCCGATCCGAAACCGTCGTTGACCTCACGCTCGACGACAGCGTCGGCTCCTAGTGACTCCCGGAGCACAGCCGGGCTCGAATCCTGTGAGGCGTTGTCGACACCGACAACCGAGTTCACCGGGCGTGTTTGGCGAGCGAGCGTGGTCAAGACCGCCGGCAGCCAGACCTCTCCATCGTGGCTGACGACGATGGCGGTGACGAAGTGCTCGCGGGATGGAGGCCCCGTGTCAAGGATCAGACTGTCGGTGAAGGTATCCCACTCCGACTCAGCGCTGGGTTCACCGGAAATGTCGTCATCGGCGACGCCAGGGGAAGCAGGCTCGGTCACCAGATCAGAGTACGGCCCACCAGCGGTGGAATCAGACGGCGCGCTTCTTCAAACGGCGGCGTTCCCGCTCGGACAGGCCGCCCCAGATGCCAAACCGCTCATCGTTGGAGAGCGCGTACTCCAGGCAGTCGTTGCGCACATCGCACGACAAGCAGACCCGCTTAGCTTCACGCGTGCTGCCGCCCTTTTCCGGGAAGAAAGCTTCGGGATCGGTCTGTGCGCACAGTGCCTGCTCTTGCCAGGCGAGTTCTTCGACGTCGGACAGTGGAAGGAGCGCCAACTCCGCGATCGTTCCTCGCTCGGACACGCAGGACCCTCCTCGACCCCCGGCTCACGCTCTAGTGAACGTGCTTACGGGGTGTATTACAGGGGTGTAGTTCGTCTTCGTCAAGCCCGATCCTCACATTGGTGATCTTTTTGCCCCATATGCCCTTTTCATAGACCCAAAACCACCGTTAATCGGGTAGTCCCGTGGGCCCGTCTCCCGGATCTCCCTCAGAGGGCAACAAACGCCGCAATGGTTGGATGCACGGATGCGCATCACCGCTCTCGCCGGGGGAATCGGTGGCGCGCGCTTCCTTCGCGGACTTCGTCACCACGTTCAGCGGGTCACCGACGATTCTGTACAACGCGAAACCGACGGCACCGAGATAACCGTGATCGGCAATACCGGGGACGACATCTGGATCCACGGGCTGCGGGTGTGCCCCGATCTGGACACCGTGATGTACACCCTCGGGGAGGGAATCGATCCCGAGCGCGGCTGGGGCCGCCTCGACGAAACCTTCCGCGCCAAGGAAGAGCTGACCGCGTACGGAGTCGAGCCCACATGGTTCGGACTCGGCGACCGAGACATCGGGACGCATCTGGTGAGAACGACGAGCCTGAACGCGGGCTACCCGCTCTCCCGCGTGACCGAAGCGCTGTGCGAACGCTGGCAACCCGGAGTCCACCTCGTTCCCATGACCGACGATCGCGCCGAGACGCACGTCATCGTCGATGATCCGGACAACCCAGGGACGGACATCGCCCTGCACTTTCAAGAGTGGTGGATTCGCTATCGGGCATCACTGCCGGCGCGCCGGTTCGTCATCGTGGGAATCGAGGAGGCGACACCGGCTCCGGGAGTCGTGGATGCTCTGCGCAACGCCGATGTCATCGTTTTTCCTCCCAGTAATCCGATCGTCTCGATCGGAACGATCCTCGCGGTGCCCGGACTCGCGGACGAGCTTCGCACGGCCAAGGCCCCCGTGGTCGGCGTCAGCCCCATCATCTCCGGCGCCCCGGTCCGAGGCATGGCCGATGCATGCTTGCGAGCCAGCGGCATCGAGACCACCGCCGCAGCCGTGGCTCAGCACTACGGCGCTCGCTCGAGTGGCGGTCTGCTGGACGGCTGGCTAGTGGACACCTCCGACGCCGCTTCGACACCGGTCATCGAGGAGGCGGGTATCACCGCTCGGGCCGTTCCGTTGCTGATGACCGATCTCGACGCGACGGCCGCCATGGCTGCCGAGACGTTGGACCTTGCTTCTCGCCTGCGCTCGACCCAGTGATCGCTGGTTCAATGCCCCCCATGGACACCGCGACCGCTTTCACCTCCGATGGCGAGGCGGATCACTGGGTACCCGTCTCGCCGCGGCTGGTCACGGCTCGTCGCATCGTCCTAGTCGTGACGCTGGCACCCATCACCGCGATCGTGCTCGGAGTCCTCACGCTGCTGGGGGTAGTCACCTGGGTGTCCGTGGTGATTGCCGTCGCTGCACTGATCGGTCTGCTGTGGGGGTGGTGGCTCATTGGCCGACGGGTGCGCTCGTATGCCTACTGCGAGCGAGGCGATGACCTTCTGGTCTCCAGCGGAATCTTGTTCCGACGTCTTGTCATCGTTCCCTACGGCCGCATGCAACTCGTTGACGTCAAGGCCGGGCCGATCGATCGGGCACTCGGAGTCACGACCGTTCAACTCCACACGGCGGCTGCCACCACCGACGCATCTATTCCTGGACTCGAACCGCAGGTCGCCGCCGATCTCAGAGACCGCCTGGCACGACTGGGCGAAACCCGATCGTCCGGACTGTGACACCCCGATGACCGATCCGGCACGCCACACCCCGCGCGAGCACAATTCACCCGCGCACGAAGGAGTCGATTCCAGCTCCAGCGTGCCGTCCAGCTCCATCGGTGACGACCTTGGACTCGGCATCACTGTCCCCGGCAGCCGCCTCATCGACGCTGAAGGGCACCGCAAGGTGCACCCGATCTCACCGCTCGTCCACGCGGTAGCGGTCTTTCCCGCACTCGCCGGTATCGCCTTCGCCGTCGGCATTCAACGCATCAACACACTGGCCGGGCGCCTCGACGACATCATCGGCATGGCGTGGATGCCACCCATCGCACTCGCCATCGTTGTTTTCGCCGTCATCGCCTTCCTCCTGAGTGCTCTCGTCGCAGTGCTGAACTACTTCCAATGGCGGGCGCTCAGTTTCTGGTTCGACGACGACGGTGACTTTCGAATGCAATCAGGAGTGCTGTTTCGCCAACAACGACGCGTTCAACTCTCCCGAATCCAGACCGTGGACGTGACGCAACCATTCGCCGCTCGACTGTTCTCCATGGCCGTGGTCGTTATCGAAGTGGCCGGGCAGGACGACTCACGGGTTCGACTCAAGTACGTGACCCTTGACGACGCTCGAGAGATCCGACGAGAGGTCCTCGCACGATCGGCAGGACTCTCTGCCACGACCGCTGAAGCACCGCAGAGCGACATAGCCCGGGTGTCCGGCCGTCACTTGGCCGTGTCGCTGGCACTTCGTATGACAACGGCCGGTCTACTCCTGCTCACCGTCATCATCATCGTCACTAGCTATCTCACCGGAGGCTGGGGTGCTATCGGCGTGGCCGTCGTTACCGGAGGTATTCCCCTTGTTCTCGTCGTGGCGGAATTCATTCGCTACTACGGGTTCACCGTCGCGCAATCTCCCGATGGACTCCGCCTGCGTTACGGATTGCTGCGCACCGAATCGCGGACCGTGCCTCCCGGCCGCGTCCAGGCCATCGAATACGTCGAGCCCTTGCTGTGGCGGAGGCAGCGATGGACACGCATTCGCGTCACGATCGCCGGCGTGGGCTCGCAATCCTCCGGCTCCGGAAGCCAGCGCAGCGACACCGTGCTCATTCCCGTCTCCGAGATGGACGCCGCCCAGGACATCGTTTCGCGGGTGCTGCCCGATCTGCGGGCTTCTTCGATCACCTGGGTAGGTGCGCCGCGTCGCGCCTGGTGGCGATCGCCCATTCAGTGGCGGAATCTTGCCGTGGGGTGGGACGCACACAGTTTCGCGATCCGACGAGGGCGGATCACGCGTCGGACAGCACTCGTGCCGCACGCACGCACCCAATCGGTCCGCTGGACGCAAGGGCCATGGGAGCGAGTCCTCGATCTGGCTTCCGTGCACGTCGACACGACTCCGGGCCCGGTGTCCGTCTCGGGCCTTCATCTGGACGCCTCCGCCACCCGCACCGTCGCTCACCTCCAGGCCGTGGCAGCAGACCGGGGACGCCGGACCGACACCTCACTTCATTGGGCTGCCCCATGACCTCCACCTTCACCGTTCTCCCGGTGCCCCTCGATCACCTGTTCTCCCCGGGTGACGACATCAACTCCATCGTCACCGAGGCCCTGGCCACCATCCAGTGGCCGGATGAATCCACCGGTATCAGCGACGGCGACATCATCGTTGTCACCAGCAAGGTGGTCGCTAAAGCCGAAGGCCGTGTGGTCGAGGCAGCATCGCGCGAGTCGGTCATCGATCAACAGGCCGAGCGAATCGTCGCTGTGAAGAACACTCCGCGTGGTGTCACCAAGATCGTTCAGACCTCGCACGGCTTGGTGCTCGCGGCGGCCGGCGTCGATGCCAGCAACACCGACCAAGGAACGGTGGTCCTCCTTCCCGTCGATTCCGATGAAAGCGCCCAAGAATTGAGAGATCACGTGATCGATCGCACGGGCGTCACCGTGGGCGTCATCATCACCGACACGATGGGCCGTCCCTGGCGGCTGGGAGTGACCGACGTTGCCATCGGATCCAGCGGCGTTCAGGTGCTCGACGACTACACCGGCCGCCACGATGATTTCGGAAACACGCTCGAGATGACGGTTGTCGCGATCGCCGACGAGATCGCATCCGCCGTCGACTTGGCCACTGGAAAACTCGACAACGCGCCCGTGGCCGTCGTTCGCGGGCTCTCCCATCTGGTGATCGCCGACGACGGCCCCGCCGCCAAGGACATCGTGCGCCCTCTCGAGGAGGACCTTTTCTCACTCGGCACTCGAGAGGCGATGCAGGCCGGAGCGCGCGCAGCGGTTTCGGCCCGACGCACCATTCGCTCCTTCACCGACGATCCCGTCGACCCACCCGCCCTCCATCGAGCCCTCGAGGATGCCGTGCTGGCTCCCGCACCGCATCACAGTGAGCCCTTCGGCTTCATCATTCTGCGAAGCGACAACCCGACTCATCACCGCAGGAGAATCGAACTCCTCGACGCGATGCGCAGCGCGTGGGAAAACGACCTGACGACCATCGACGGTAAGTCCGAGGACGAGGTCGAGCGCCGTGTCGCGCGCGGCAACATCCTTCGAACAGCACCCGTCGTAGTTGTTCCGTTCATTGATCTCGCCTCAGCGGCGCACACCTACCCGGATGATCGTCGCAACGCGGCCGAACGCGACCTGTTCATGGTTGCCGGTGGGGCGTGCGTGGAGAACCTCCTGATTCGACTCGCCGCCGAGGACCTGGGGTCAGCGTGGATCTCTTCCACGATCTTCGCCCCGCAGATCGTCCGCGAACATTTCGGTCTCGGAGACCGGGTTATCCCCTTGGGAGCGGTAGCCGTCGGTGTTCCCGCGCAACCGGCCAGAGATCGACCCCCGCGGAGAGCCGAGGATTACATCATCCCCGTGGATTGACGTCGCGTACTACGCGTCACTCGAGTACCGAATAGCGAGATCCGGTATCACCACCTGCGGCCACACGCGCGCACCCTCGCGGATTTCGTTGCGCCCGCCTACGACGGCACCATCGCCGACGACGACGCCGTCGAGCGAGCACCCCTCACCGATACGGGCTCCACGTCCGATGATGCTGCCACGAATCTCGCTCCCCTCGCCCACGATGGCCTCATCAAAAACGACCGACCTATCGACAACTGAGCCGGCAGAAACAACGGCGTTGACACCGATAGTCGAGCCGCCCCGCACATCGGCGGACGCCGCAACATCGGCACCGTCGAGCACGAGTGCCTCACCGGTGTTGGCAACCGCGGGAGACGGTGCAAGGCCGCGAACGAGATCGCAACTGCCTTGCACGAACGCCAGCGGTGTGCCGAGATCGAGCCAGTAGCCGCGATCAACCACTCCGCGCACCACGGCGTTGTTTGCCAACAGGCCCGGAAAGGTCTCACGCTCGACCGACACCACCCGACCCGCGGGGATCTGCTCGATGATCGAACGGGTGAAGACGTAGCACCCAGCATTGATCAGGTCGGTGACGATCTCTTCTGGCGTCGACGGCTTCTCCAAAAAGGCCTCAACTCGACCGTCGCCATCGATCGGAACAAGGCCGTACGCGCGCGGGTCCTCCACCGGGGTTAGGTACAACGTGACATCACTGGAGGTCTCCACGTGCGAGCGCACGAGTGCATCGATGTCCAGACCGCTGAGGACATCTCCGTTAAAGATGACAATGGGATCGTCGGGTCCGGACTCCAGGTGTGACAAAGCGTGTCGAATCGCGCCACCGGTGCCGAGTGGCTCGTCCTCCGTCGCGATAACGATGTCGATTCCGAGATCCACGCCTTCCACGAACTCCGCGAAGACCTCGGCCCGGTAACTCGTCGCCAGGACGATGCGTTCGATTCCCGCATCGCGGGCACGCGTGATCTGGTGCACGGTGAAAGGGACCCCCGCGACCGGCAGCATGGGTTTGGGCGTGTTCACCGTCAACGGTCGCAGGCGGGTTCCTTGGCCTCCTACAAGCAATACGGCTTCGGTCACCGGGCAAGGGTGCCACACTCGGTCATCGTCTCTGGTCGGACAATGAAGCCATGTCCTCGACGGCCACCGACATCCGCTCCGCTGTTCTCGCACGCACCGACCCCGCCCAGCCCTACGTGACATATCTCGGATCCGACGGGCGGACGGAGTTGTCCGGAGCATCGGTCATCAATGCAGCCGCCAAGATCGCCAACGCACTCACCTCGGAATTCGATTGCGATCCGGGACAACAGGTGGCCCTTCACCTTCCGTGGCATTGGCAACGGGTCACCTGGCTGCTGGGGATTTGGTCGGCGGGATGCGTGGTTGTTCCTCAGGGCGGCGCGGATTGCGATCTGCTCGTCGCAGGGCCACAGCAAGCTCCGGATCTCACGGGCAACGTGATCGTGGTGTCCATGCACCCCTTCGGCTTGCCCCTGAGCCCCGACGACATGGCAGCGCTTCCGCCCGGAGCACAGGACGCAACGATCGCGGTGCGGGCCCAGCCGGATCAGCAAGTCTTCCTCGACGACCACTCCGATGCCCTCGCGCTCGACGGCCACACCCAACGCCAACTGCTTGAACGCGCCCGCGATGTTGCCCGTTCACTCGCAGGTGTAACTCGACTCGGACTTCACCCCGACGATTCCCAGTGGTGGCTTCCCGCACTATGGCCGGCGGTGACGGGTGGATCTGTGATTCTCGGGCAGTCCGTCGACGACGGTTTCGGCTCCGAGCCGGTGGACGCGGTTCTCTAGCCAGAAACGTTCACCGTCACATCTTGGCTTGCGCCGGCGGCCTGCTTCTTGGCAACAACGAGAATTCGGTAGGTGTAGGTGGCTCCGGCCGGCGCCGCCTTCTTGACCCGGAACACCACCCGGCCGCCCTTCTTCGTCGTGCTGCGCTGCACGGTTCGCCACTCACCGTCGACGAACGCCTGTCGCCACACCGTCAAGCCCTTGCGTTTGGGTCGCACCTTCGCCTTGATGGCGAAGGGCTTTCCGGCGGGGACATCCATCACCGATGGGGTGATCAATGCAACCGACCGCGGTTTGACGCTGGGAACAACGGACACCCGGAAGACATCCCCCACGCCGATGGGCTGCTTCTTGCGCACCACGACAACCCGATATTCCTGGGTCGTGTTGGGCGGCCACGCCTCCGAAACGCGGTAGCGAACCTTGCCGCTGCTGCGTGTTCGCTTCTTCTTGAACGTGACCCACTCGCCGTCGACCATGCGTTGGAACCACACGCGCAGTCCTTTGCGCTCCGGGGACACCTGAGCGCGGATAGTGAACGGCTTCAACGCCCGGACCTCGCGATCAGCTGGCGTCAACATGGTTACCTGACGTTCGTAGTTGACGACCGGTTGTTCCACCGGAGCTTGCGTGGGAGGTGTTTGCGCCGGTGGTGCCTGCGGCACCGAGATCGGCACGCCAGCACGACCGTCGATTGCATTGATGTACGAGGACTTCAGACCCAAAGCGTTACGAACCTGATTGCCGCTTTTCGTCACCGTTGTTCCGTCGACAAGGGTCGCCTGGACGGTCTTTGCAACGCCACTCGGGTCGCGAGCGATCACATCGACCTGTTGCACCGCAGCCGCGGCGAAGGCTTGGGCCATACGCGCCTGATCAACCATCACTGTCCACGATCGATTCGGATTGTCTTCACTCAAGGACCAGGGGTCGGCCACCGATCGGACGTACGGCAGATCACCACCCCATTGGTCGACGCTTGCTTGCGTAGCGCCACCGCTGGACGAGGAGTAGAAGGCGCGGATCGGCTGACCCTCGAACAAGATCGCCATCCCCGCCGTCGGCGACGCGTGCGTTGCGTTCACGGCAGCGACCCAGCGTTCGCCCATCGCACCCGACTGCTTGGCCCACCCAGAGAACACCTGATCGGAGTACGGCCCGCGCCCATCGTCGACGTGACAATCACAGGCTTTGCGTGGACCGGCCGCGATGGCCGATAGCGCGTACGTTCGGGCGGCCAGCACCTGCGCCTGAAGGGCCGCATCCGGCCATGAACTGCTGACCTCGGAAATTCCGTACAGGTACTCCTCGTGCAGGCGCAGGGAATTGACAACGTTCAGGCGCGTGCGGCTCGGATCCGACGTCGGCAGGATCTCGATGGTTCCGTACCGATAACGATGACCAGCCGAGTCGAACGAGCCGTTCTTCGCGACGACGTTGGCCAAACCCGACCAGGTGAGTGACACCGACGGGAAGATTCCCAACTCCTGGCGTACTCCGCCGACGACCTTGGCCGCTACCACCGCACCTGCGTCGCCGGTGAACGCGAAACTTTCCCCCGGTGCTGCGGTGACGATCGTTCCCGCCAGGTTCGCCTGGACGGTGCCGTCACCCTCGACGGCTTCGCCGCGCATACGAATGTGCTTTTTCTTGAACTCCAGGTTGACGCGAACAGCCATGTCGTCTGGAACGGGCGTGACGTTCGTGCCCTGGTAGTAGTGAGTCACGATCGACGACGCATCCATGCCGGCTTTCGCCATGGCCAGCGCGCCGTACTGGCTCATCCCGACACCATGTCCGAACCCGGCGCCCGCGAGGGTGAAGGACGCAGGCGGCGGCGCGGGGTTCGCCGTCGCTGGCGAGGAGCTGAGGGTCGACGCAATCAGGGCGGTAGCTGCGACGCAGACGGTGAGCAGCGCCGAGCGCGTCCTGCGCGCCGTTCGGCCTGCCGTACTCACGATCGGTGTCCTTCCCGGGGAGGTGTCGAGCCATAGGAGGCCTACGGCGACACACTGCAGTTTCGGATCAAGCCTCACACGACCCATTGGTCACACCCGTCACCGGCACGCCCGAAAATCGGAACCCTCCGTCCCCCTGGTGCGTCGCACAAAGGCAGACCCGAAGCCTGCGTACCATGACGGAACTCGCCGCCCGGCGGGTTCACGCCCCAACTCCCCACAGGAAGGCGACCGGTGTCCTCTCGCAGTGCAGTACGCCTGGGGTCAACCATCGCGGCCGGAGTGGTCGCGGGGGCCGTCCTGGTGACAACCGTCGTCGGCGCTGGGGTCACGTCCGTCATGGGCCAACTCGAGGGAAACATCACCGCACTTGACGTCTCTGAGCAGACCGGCACCACGGTGACCGAGGACCAGTCCATCGTGGTCGACGAGGACACCGGCGAAACGTCGGCTTTCACGATGGTGGTGATGGGCAGCGACTCTCGCAAGGGCAAAGGGAACAAGGGCTACGGCAGCTTGAAGAAGTTCGGCGACATCGAGCGCAGCGACACCACCATGATCTTCCACGTCAACGCTGACCGCTCGCAGGCCATCGGCGTCAGCATCCCCCGAGACACCTTGATGATGCTCCCAGACTGCACCACAGACGGGAAGACCGTCGACGGCTACGAGGGACGCTTCAACGAGGCCATGGTCAATGGAGGTCCGGGGTGCGTGCTGAAGGCCGTCGAATCGCTCAGCGGGTTGGCGATCGACAACTTCATGGTGGTCGACTTCGCTGCCTTCAAGCGAATCACCGAGGCGATCGGTGGGGTGGAAATCTGTTTGCAGGACGACGTCAACGATCCCCTGAGCGGACTCACGTTGGACAAGGGCCTGCACACCGTCAACGGTGAACAGGCTCTCGCGTTCGTTCGAGCACGGAAGACATTGGGAGACGGATCGGATACTTCACGCATCCGGCGTCAACAGGCCTTTCTGTCGTCCATGGCCCGCAAAGTTCTCAGCAGCGACATCCTTCTCAACCCAGCATCCCTCCTCGGCGTTCTCAACGCCGCCACGGAGTCTTTGACTACCGATCCACAACTGGCGAACATCGAGAATCTGCGCGATCTGGCCTTGAGCATGAAAGATCTGCGGCCGAAGGACATCACCTTCACCACCATGCCGTGGAAGCAGTCCGGCGATGGAGCCACGGTCGTTGTGGCCAACAAGCGAGCGGCGCCGCTGTGGAGCGCCATCGCCAACGACACCCCCTGGCCGCCCAAGGCCACCACAGATCAGCCGCTGTTGAAGACGGCGCCGCAGGATGTTCGGGTCGAGATCATCAACGCCACCGGACAAAAGGGCACCGGGAAGCAAGCGAAAAGGGCTCTCACCAACGAAGGCTTCACCGTGGTGAACGTCAAGAAGATCAAAGCAGAACGCATCGACGAGTACCCCGCCGAGGACACCATCTGGTTCGACCCCGAGTGGGACGTCTCGGCCAAAACGTTGATCTACAGCACCGGCATCGAGAACACCGAAACCGTCGAGGGTCAAGGAGGGACGATGCGCCTGATCATCACCGAGCCTTTGACGTCCGCCCGCTCGGTATCCATCGCCGAGGCAACGAAAGACCTCAGCGCCAACGTCAACACCGGCGACGAGAACTTCTGCGCTTCCTAGTCCCGCACGGGCGGATCTTTACTCCCATACGGAACGGCTTCGCCGTCGCGCGTCAGACGACGGGGGGCCGGCCAGCCCGCGTGAGACGCCAGGCGGTCCGCCACTTCATCGGACGTCGTTGCGCAGGAGCCGTGCGCACTCCTTCGGACAGTCCGGAGAACCACACCCGCAAGGCATCGCGGTCGCGGGTGCGGGCCAGCGTCAGGCCGATCCAACTACCCACGTACAACGGCTCGAGAACCACGGGCAGATTCCGTCGTGCGAGCCACACCCGATTGCGTGCATTCATTCGGTAGAACTCTTCGTGCCGGAGGGGATTGATGACCGGGTGATGAACCACAAGGTCGCCGGCGTACCAGCACGTATAGCCGGCATCCCAGACCCTCCACACCAGATCAATTCCTTCGTGTCCGTAGAAGAACTCCGCCGGCCAGCCACCCGCGGCCTCGAACGCGCCTCGACGAACCGCCGTGGCTCCCTCCCACAAAGTGGTCGCCGGTCCTGATCGAGTCCGGTCACCGACGAACAGGCGGGGTACCCAACGCCCCGGCGGCTGGACCCCTTCCGGATCCTCGACTCGGGGCTGAACGAGACCGAGTTGGGGATCAGACTCGAACCGTCCCTTCAGGGAGGCAAGGAAAAATGGGTCGGGAAGGAATGCGTCGTCGTCTAAGAAGAACAGCAGATCGCCCTGGACCTGGTCGACTCCGGCGTTACGGCCCGCCGGTATTCCCTGGTTGTCCGCGAGCCCCACGGCTTTCACGCCATCGGGGAGCCCCACGGGTTGCCACGAGTTACCCACGACGACGATGTCCACATCGACGTCACGTTGGCTCAGCAGAGAGCGAAGTGCGCGATCGAGTTCCTCCGGTCGCTGCCCCATGGTCAGCAGCACCACCCCGAAATCCGACATCACGCACGCAACTTGCTGGAGGAAAGAATCGCGACAAGGTGCCCAAGGACGGTGACAACTCCGAGGATGACGAGAGCGGCTACCAAGAATTGAGTGCCCGCGAGGTCACCGGTGAATGCATCGACCACTCCCGCGACGAGAGCCAGCAAGGTCAATTCCACGGAGTGGTAGGCCCGGTAGAAGGGGAAGAGTCGTGCGACGGATCTCAGACGCCGAAGCCCCGACGACTGCGGTGTGCCAACGCCCGTGACGTCGGACAACTTTGGTAGCCCGTTGTAGGCACGCGACACGTGCACCATGTCATTGAGTGCTTTGTTCCATAGGACCAATACCGCGAGCACCGCACCGATGAAGGCCCACGAGTTCTGCGCCCATCCAGCGTCCGGGAACCCTGCAGCTCGCAACCCGAGCGCGATGGGGATTAAGCCCTCTGTCACGTAGTGACCCACTCGATCAAGAAAGACACCCGTGGGTGAGGACGTGTTGCGCCAGCGCGCAACCTCACCGTCACAGCAATCCAGCAGCATCTGCAGCTGACCCAAAATGGCCGCAAGCAGCACACCGGGGAGCCCTGGAATTAGCAGTGCAGCAGCCGTTCCGATGCCGGTGAGGATCATCAAGAACGTGACACCGTTCGCAGAGATGGGCGTCGTCACGAGTACTCGGGTCACGTACGGCGACACTCGGCGCAGGTAGACATCGGCAACCCAGTGTTCGGAGTTCGCCCGCATCCGAACCGCATCCGGCTGGCAGACGTCGCGAATCTCACTAATCGTCGGACGAGCCGGACGCTGCACGCGATCCTCGCTCATCTCTTGCTCCTCAACCATTGAATCGATGCCACAACACCGAACACGACTCCGAACCACACGAGCAGAACACCACTCAGCGCGTCGATGAGACTAGTCGCAGCGGCGATCGCCACAATGCCAAGCCGGCCATCCCAGCCCAGACCCATGTTTGTCAGCCACCGCGGCGCCGCCGACCCTTGCAGTGATCGGTACAAGTTGTCGTAGTGGTGGTACGCCACGAAAAAGAGCAACCAGAAGGTGGCGGCCGACAGGCCGACCGTGCTGACAGCCATGATCCATGCGATGCCGCCTAGTTCCACAGCCCGAAGGACAGGCGGAACACTCCAGCCGAACCGGCCGTCCAAACGCGGCCGAATGCCCGGAATAAGCCGGGCGAGCCCGGCGGCCACGGGACCTGCATCGAGTTGAGCCCGCAGGACGTCGACACCTTCTGCTGCAGAGCGTCCTGACCATGTCAGTGAGCGCACGATGCGACCAATCACCACGTACGTCAGCGCAACTCCGCCGGCAATGAGCAATCCGATGAGCGCCCACCTGGGTCCGGCCACAACGCTCAGGACACTCAACAGCAGCCAGCGCTCGCCGATCGGCATGTGCAGGATCTTCTTCATCCACCGGATCGCGGATCGTCGGTTCACGCGCGCCGAAACTTGCACCGCCCCGGCGAGGCGCCCTTCACCCTCGGGCAAGGGATCGGACGGATCACGAATATCGGCCCGAGGCGCCTGCGCTTCACGAGTCTTTTGAATTCGCGCAAAGTCGTAATCCGACATGTGCCGGGAGGTCTGCAGAACGATCAGCACAATGGCGACCCACCACACGTCATCACCATTGCGCCCGGCGCCGATGGCAAGTCCTGCATAGACCGCAAACTCCTTCACTCGGTCGGTGGCTGCATCCAGCCATGCCCCGAGTGAACTAAATCGACCCGTGGCTCGGGCGACTTCGCCGTCGACGCAATCGATCACCAAGCTCAGTTGCAGCAACACCGCGCCCGCGAGCACCCACACCCAAGAACCAGCCGCGAAGGATGCCGCCGCCGCTAAGCCCACGATGAGAGAAACGATGGTGATGGCGTTCGGGGTCCAACCGGCACGAATGGCCATCCGGGTCAGAGGTTTGGACGCTCGACGGACCACCATGGTCGAGTAGAAGCCATCGTCCACTCGATTAGCCAAGAGTCCTCGGATGCGATCGTCTGATTCGGATTCGATCGCACTGGCCACGTCTTCACTTTCGCTTCCCCGTGTCCAGGGGACATCCACGATGTCGGTTGCCCGCACCGTTACTCCGTGCCGGACCAAAGCAACGAGCAGAGCATCGAATGCTTGGTCTTGGCCAACAGTCACTTCTCCTGATGCACACGCCCGGCATAGGTCATCAATCGCGGCCGCTGCCTGGGAAGTATCCGATGGCGCGATGACGAGTGCACCAACACTGTCGTGACTCGGGAAACGAACATCATGGAAGGACGAGCCCGCACTCACCACCGTGTGATGGCGGACGGTCATCAATCCCTCAGGGTCTGGCGTCACTAGAGCCGTCGTCGGTGCACGACCATCGTCTGCGATGGGTGCAAGTGCCACGCGCGGCACCATCAAGTCGCCGGCAACGACCACCGTTCGCGCAGAGCGACGCACGATGCGGGACAACTCCGCAAACTGGGCGATGACCGTGCCCTCTGGTTGCAGCAAGACTGCACCTTCGAGGCCGAACAGTTGCCCGTTCGCGGCGGGGGTTGGCGCAGGCCCGAGCACAACCGTGACCGCATCCGCGGGAGTCTGGGTCACGAGTCCGACTTGTCGAGCAGCGAACGGACTCCGTCCTTGCGCACCTGCCGCCACGTGCGCCCGGCCAACTCGCGACTGCTCGGATCCTCACGACTCGCATCGATCACCGCGGCAACTGCAGCGACCGCCGCATCGATCGGCATCTGGTCTGGTGACGAGGCGAGTTCCGAAGAGGACGCGGCACGCACCCCGAGGGCTTCGAGGTTCCCGAACACCTCGACCCCGAGCGAAGCGATCGTCTCCACAGATATCGCGCCCTGCACCGCCGCTGCATCCAGAGCCCAATCCGGGGTCACCAGCCGCGGCTCATCGGGGCCGGGATCTCGTCCCTCGACCATGCGCAGCGCGACACCGCGCCGGACCAAGCGGACGTAGTCCGTCCACTGCATCTGCTTCTTCACGCGCTTGTTGAGTCGCACGAGGAGTTCAGCTTCCGCGGCGGTCATCGAGCGGTTACTCGTCAGATCCATCCGCGACACCAAGATCTCGTCCGACACCCCCATCATCTGGGCGAAAGCTCGAAATTGGGCGCTCCTATCGACGTCCTCGAGAACTAGAACCCTGATATTCGCCGCTCCGACGGCGTTGGCCCATCGTGTGATGACCGCACCGTGATCATGGCGACGCCAAAAAGTCGGCGAGATCTTGGATGATCCCGGCTCAGCGAAAACATCCTCAAGCCATTTCTCGTACGGGGTGGTCAGTCCGTACTTCAGGTACTGCTGCCATGAACTCGGAAGCAACGCGCCGAGATTTCGCAGCGTGACGACCACGGTCACCTTGTCCGATCCACCGAGAGCTTCGACAGTTTCGATCGCCTTGTCCTGCGGGGCTTCGCAGAAGAACTCACTGCTAATGACAACTCGGCCATCGTGGTTGGCGGTCCGCCGTACCAGGGTGTCGAAGTGTCGACGATCCATGACCGCCCCGCCGCGGCTGTTCCACCCCCACGGTCGGCCCAGCAATGCCAACGCCGCTCGATGTTGTGCTTGCAACTTTCCTGGATATCGAATGCCGTGCGCCGCTAAGTCCTCTCGGGCATCGGCGAGCGCCGCCTGGATCGCCGTTGTACCGGTCTTGTGGACTCCGATGTGGAGCAACACCGAGTCCTTTGCCAGCTCCGGCACATCGGGAAGCATCCGCGCCTGCGACATATCCGGCAGCCTAGTTCCCTTCGCTACGGGACCCGCTGTATCGATTCAGGGCGTGCCTTCTGCTGCCCCATCACCGTCACGAGCCTCTTTGCGTGCAGCACGCATCGCCGCCAGTGCCTCGGGAACCGTGGTGTCCGCCTCGAGACGCCCGTCGGCGATGTACAGCGCCCGGTCGCAGAACCGCCGAAATTGCTTCGGGCTGTCCGAGGACAACAGGAAGGTCGCACCGTTTTCGCGCAACTTGTCAACATGCGTCCAGCACTGCTGTCGAAAACTTCTCTCCCCCACCACGAGCGTTTGATCGATGGCATACGCATCAGCATCCACCGACATGGCGATCGACCACGCGAGTTTCTGTCGAACAGCCGGTGGGGCGGCATTCATGTAGCGGCCGAGCATGTTCGACACCCCCGCCTGTTCGGCGATGCCCGGCAAGGCCTCGTCGATGTGCTCGTGGGTCATACCCAGCAGTCCGCCGACGATGAAGATGTTCTGCCGCACGGTGTAGAACCGCTGCAAGGCGCGCGCCACTTCGATCATCGGAACGATCCGGCGCCCTCGACGCACCTGACCCTCATCTGGTCGGAGCGTTCCGGCGGCGAGTCGAAGAAGAGCCTGCCGGCCCGGCCCCTTCGGCCCGATGATCGCTACCGACTCACCGGGTTGAATGGAAAACGAGACGTTGCGGAGAACCTCTAACTCCTCGCGTCGCACCTCACCCGCGATACGGCGAAGTCGCTGACGCCGGCCGGCACCCTTGCGGCGACGGCGGCGAGGCATTCGCATGGTCACGCTGTCGAATTCGACGACGGCATCGAGGTCCGCAGTGATGGCAACTCGCGACATCTCAGACCTCCTTCAAGATTCTCGGTTCCAGTTTTCGGAACACCAGAACGCCGGCGACGAAGATAACCAGACACAGTGTCAACGAAATTCCGTATCCCGTCGCTGTCGACGCTTCTTCTGGCCACCACCCGACTCGATAGAGACCCAGGACGCCGACCAACGGGTTGAACGACGCAATGAACTGAGCGCTTTCAGGGATATTCGAGACCGAGTACAACACCGGCGACAGGTAGAACATGGCTCGCAGCACGATCCGAACCAAGCGTGCAACATCCGGGAAGACCACTGCTGCAGCAGCGATCAGCAGTGACAGTCCGTACATCAACAGGAATTGCACAACGATTGCCACCGGGAACATCACGATCCACGGACCGGGAAGGAATCCCGTCAGTGCGATTCCCAGCACAATGACCGGCAGAGAGAAGATGAATTCGATGAGTGACACGAGCATCGCTCGCACGACCCACAATTGCGTGGGCAACGTACTTATCCGCAGTTGCGTTCCTGTTCGACGCCAGATCCTGGTCGACGCACCGATGCCGGTGCTGAACCACCACCACGGCAAGATCGCGACAGACAAGAAGAGCAGGTAGGGCTGGAGACCCAACGCCCGCGCTCCCAGCAGGACCGAGAAGACCAACCACAAGACCAGCGACATGCCCAGGGGCTCGAGAAGCGTCCACAGGTAGCCCAGGCGAAAGCGCGTGTACTTCTTCTGGAGGTCCCGTAGGACCAACATTCGGAGCACCTGACGGTGCTCCCAGATTGAACGCACGGCGTTTACGATAGGCCAACTGTGTCCACCTCCCCGTCCAGCGACTCTTGGTTGCGCCGCCAAAGCAAGCGCGCCGCGCGCAGTCTTGCCCGCCGGATGCGGGATTTCGGACAAGTCGAACCGGCTGGTTTCGACCTCGCGGACGTGCCGAGCGCCGATATCGCCCTGTACTTCCCCGACGGTCCGCCCAAGCTCTACCAACTCACGCAGTGGCTGCCCGTCTTCGAAGACAACAACGATGTCACGACGATCGTGATCGTTCGTCAGGTGGACGCATTCAACGCCCTTCACGGCACAACACCGCTGCGGATCATCTTGGTTCCCCGGTATGAGGACCTGATGGCTCTGCTCGACCGGGCGAGCTTCGGAGCCGTGGTCTACGTCAACAACGGCTGGACGAATTTTCAGGCGCTGTCCTTCCAGCGCGCCGTTCACATCCATGTCAATCACGGAGAGAGCGACAAGATCTGCATGGTGAGCAACCAGGCAAAGGCGTACGACAAAGTCTTCGTCGCGGGGCAAGCAGCGATCGAGCGCCATGAGGCGGCGCTGGCCTGGTTCGATCAGTCGCACCTGGTTCGTGTCGGACGCCCGCAACTCGACCTCGAGGTAAGCCCGGCTCTCCCCCCAACCGACCGAACCACCATCACCTACGCGCCAACGTGGGAGGGCGAGGACGAAGCCAACAACTACTCCTCCGTCGACGTCTACGGCGTGCAAATCATCCAGGCAATGGTGGAGCACCCTCGATCGCGGATTGTCTATAAACCCCACCCCCGGGTGGCGGATTCCGACGATCCGGCGATTCGTTCCCAACACCGAGCCATCGTCGCCGCTGTCAACCACGCGGCATCCGACGATCCATCCGCAGGCCACTGCGTTCTCGAAGGCGCCGACATGCTCGCGGTCATTCGCAGTACCGACGTATTGATCGCGGATGTTTCCTCGGTCAGCCTCGACTTTCTCTATCTCAAGCCCGGAGCCCCACTCGTCATCACCGACCGACGCACGGATCGATCCGGCCTTCTCGCCGAGTCGCCCGTGGCATCGGTATGTCACGTCGTGGATGCAAAATCCATCGATCAGCTGTCCGACGACCTACGTGCTGTCGTCACCTCCAATGGCGATGCCCCGCGCCGCTCCATGCGTGACCACTACTTCGACGGCCTAGAACCCGGGGAGAGCACACAGCGATTCTGGGCCGAACTGGACTCGGCAATTCGAGAGCACGATCAGGCCCTGCAATCATTGAGTCGCATTCGCACCGTGAGCGATGGGACAGCACCATGATTCAGGCGGTGATTCTCGCGGCCGGCATGGGCACGCGCCTCGGACGACCGTTCCCTAAGCCACTCACCCCTTTGAGTGACGGGCGCACGATCATGGAGCAGCAGATCGACAATCTGCAGCAGGTATTCGGGGCCGATGTACGCATCACCACCGTGGTCGGCTTCAAACTCGATCTCATTCTCGAAGCCTTTCCCGATGTCACCTACATCTACAACGAGGCCTACGACCAAACGAACACCAATCGCAGCCTGCTGAAGGCTCTTCGACTCTCGACAGAGGGTGGGGTCCTGTGGATGAACGGAGATGTTGTCTTCGATCCACGAGTACTGGAGAAAGTCAGCGATCTGATGCAAGAGGACACGTCTTTCATCTGCGTCGACACTGCAGCAGTTGGCGACGAGGAGGTCAAATACACGGTCGATGACGACGGGTACGTCGACGAACTCTCCAAACAAGTCGTCAATGCGCGCGGAGAGGCGGTCGGCATCAACTTCGTCAGTGCCAGCGACAAGCCGACCCTCATCGACCGACTGTCCGAGTGCTCCGACGCTGACTACTTCGAGCGGGGCATCGAACTCGCTATCAGCCACGATTCCATGCGTGTCATGCCCGTGGATATCGGAGAGTTCTTCGCCGTCGAGGTCGATTTCGAAGAAGACCTCACCCGCGCCAACAAGTACCTCTAGCGCATCGCTCGAGCGATCAGACGCTCCCACCGGTCCATGACAAGCGGTAACCGGTATTCACTCATCGCGCTTCGGGCGCGAGTTCGCACAGACTCGCGCCACGCATCATCAGTCATCGCTTGATCAAGACATCGCGCGAGAGCTCGGGAGTCCTCGCGGACAGACAACATTCCCCAATCTCCGATGAGTTGTCGAACACCACTCGAACAATCGGTGGCAACGACCGGCACTTCATAGGCCTGCGCCTCGGCAATCACCAACGGCAGACCTTCGGTACGGGAGGGGACGACCAAAAGATCAGCGCGGGACAAAACGCTCTCTGGGTCGTCGGTTGTTTCCTGCCATTCGATCCGGTCTTCGCCGGCGAGATCAACCGATTGAGCGTGCAGCCGGTCGCGGTCTGGTCCATCGCCCACAATTTGGAGTTTCCATCCCGGGTGCGCATCCGCCACCAGACTCCAGGCGTCGATGAGCACGTCGACGCCCTTCTCGGGGGAGAGTCGACCGAGATAGAGCAGCGTTCCCCCGCGATCCGATGGCGTACCGGGCTCTCGGGCAGCGAGGGATTCCGGCCACACTGCGACGGGATTGGGCATCGTGACAACGTTGTTCAGGCCGGCACGCGTGAAGGCAGCACCGTCCTCGTTGGTCAAGGCGGTGAATACCGGAACCGTGCGATAAGCGCGAAGGATCCTGTCCAGATCCCGCCCAGAAGCCGCCGCGGCGTACGCACCGTGGTACTGGCCGACGACGATCCAACGATCTCGAACGTCGGGGCTCACCGCGGCAAGGGCGTCCGCAAGAATCTCCATGGCCCACACCTGCGCAGTGATGATGACCGCACGCCCACTGTCCTGCGACTTGAGAATGTCCGCCATACCCGCGACCGCTTCCCTGCGTAACTGAGCACGGATCCTCTCGGTCTGCGTGGATTTCTTGGGCCACGTCTGGGGCATCAAAACCCGAGTTTCGTACTCGCCGCGGAACGGATGGGCTGGCTCGAACGGGGTAACCCCGACAACGAGAACCTCGTCACCGCGTGAACCAAACCCATCAGCGAGGACTCGCACCACCTTCTGCGCTCCCCCGAGTTCGTCGATGTTGTTCGCGCACAAGACGATTCGAGTCATCGGCTTGCCGCCACAACGGAGTGGACAGCATCGATGAGGTCGGCTGTGGTTTCCACCACGTCGTAGCCGTCGGGCAGATTGGGAAGGAGGTAACGGCCGGCACCAGCGTCCGGACGAAAGACAAGCGACGGTCCGGCCGTGTCGATCAAGGACGGATCGTCGGTGATGATCAAATCGGCAGCATCGAGTACCTCGCCGAGCTGCATCGCTCGCGCATCACGAACTGATCCCCAGACGCGGGTCGGCACCGCCTCATCGATCTCGCCGGCAACGAGGAGATAGCAGGTCATCGCCATGTTCTGATCCCACAGGGTCAGATCGAGCGGCCAACTCTGCGGCCCTTCCGCCGAGGGTGCAGGGAGGTACGCCACGATCGGTCGCGAGCACTCGAGGTCCGTGACCCCGGGCAGCAGAGCCTGGCGAGCCCGAGAGAGTTCGTTTCCCGATCCCGGGAGTCGTCGACGAGCGGCATGCCCGGCTCGCCGCCCCCACGCGGCGGGCCCTCGGGCGCGCCGAGCGGGTCGCCAACTCACCGACGCGCGCTCGCCGGGCAGCAGTTGGGCGCCCGCCGGTCGGTCGGCGTAAGCGACGCTCGGGATCGGCACGAAGACATCGTCGACGTTTACCTCCGGAGCCCTCAGGGCCGTGGTGTTGACACTCGCGCCACGACGAAGGCGGACGCCCAGGGACCCCTTATCCGGCTTCATCAACGGCCGGTGAATGTGTGCCGTTAGTTGACCCGAGCCGCGCCATCGGATCGCATTCGTCGCACCCGATGCGTCACGTTGCAGCGGGAGCGACGCGATCACCGTGCCCTGCCGATCGGACCACACCAGGTGCGCCTCGACATCACCCTCTAGATCGGACGCGAAATCCACGGTGTCCACCACGACGGACACGCGCGAGCGAGACACCGCGATCTCCCGTAGCTCGTGGAAGTAGCGGCGAACCGAAAAGGGCATGTCCAGCAGGTTCAGGTGTGAGACATCCAGCCATTCGCCGGCACTGCGATTCAGCACCGACTCCCCCGATCCAGTTGCCCACAATTCGCGCTGGTCATCACCGGAGCCTTCCCGGACGACGACGGTGTCGACGACCGATGCCCAGCGCTCCCAACGCATGGCACGCCGCAGCAGGTCGAGATCACCCGTCAGCAAGCCGTAGAAAGCAACACGCAGAGCCGGGCGGATCAAGTCGAAGGCACGCGGATCAACGTTTCGGGCGTACTCGCGGAATTCACCGGCCGCTTCCTCGGCAGCCTGGGGATGCGGATTCTCTCCGATCGCCGACAGATACAGGTATCCCTCGTGGCGAAGAAACTTGATGCTCTTAGCCAACCGCAGTTCGTCGGAGGAATCTCTCAGCAGAACGTCCATCCGCCTGTTGATCTCCACGCGATCGCGCACGTTTCGCATCTGCATGCGACCTTGCGTGATGGATGCCTCCTCGGCTTTGCGGTCGACGTTCCAGATGTAGACGGCGGCCTGGACAACACCAATGCGTTCCGCGGACAGAAAACACTGCAGAGTGAACACCTGATCCTCGAAGAGCAGACCGTCAGGGAACTGAATGTCGTGTTCGAGGAGGAAGGAACGTCGATAGATCTTGTTGACACTGATGGTGTCGTACAACAGTTCCGGCTCCTGCTCGAGACTAGAGATCAATCGGTCAGCGGCATGGAGTTCTGGTCGCCACCTCTTGTCTCGATCACGGGCCACGTCGTGGCGGATAGCCGTTCCGCAGACGACATCGGCGTCCCAGTCTTCGGCTGCTCGTAGCAACGTGGCGCATGCATGCATGTCGTATTCATCGTCGGAGTCGCAGAACATCACCCAGGGTGCACGGGCCATCCGAAGGCCATCGTTTCGCGGAGCGCTACATCCGCCCGAGTTCTCCGAACGTGTGAGGAGGCGAATCCGGGAGTCGTTGACGGCAACGGACTCGACGAACTCGGAGGTTCCATCCGTCGAGGCATCGTCAACGACGATGATTTCGATGCCGCGCAACGATTGTCGACGAATCGATTCGAGCGCCCGCCCGATTCGTCCCACATCGTTGAAGCCGATGAGGACGACACTGACGACCGGCTCGTCGCTCATCGGACACCCTTGAATTCCCGCACAGACTCGATGAGAACACCTGCCCGTGCGTCGAAGGAGTGTTCTGTCGCGATAGTCCTCGCTGCCTCCATACGGCGATCGCGACTCGGGAAAGTGTCGTCGACGGGTGCGCGCAGGATGTCGACTAGGTGGTCCTCATCGGCGAACACGACGACGGCGTCACCGAAAACATCCTCCAGGCCGGCAGCGCTGTCGCTCACCACACGCGCACCCGTCGCCACCGCGTCGAAGAGGCGATTACTGAGAAAACCGTCGGCCGCCATTTCCGGATGATGGTCGTTCAACACGATTCCCGCGCCCGCGTACGCCGCGGGCAGATCGTCATTGTCGAGAAACTCTCCCGTAATCTGACCGACGTCGATGAATTCTTCCCACCCCACGCCATAAACAGACAACTCGTCTGCACGATCAGAGGCGAGCGCCCCGCGGACGGCAGGACGGAACTGCCCGCGCGTCGAGCCAACGAACAGCAGCTCCGCTCCCGAGTCGGGTAGCGCAGCATCGGGAGAGAATCGATCGGGGGCCGTTGCTTGCAGAAGAGGCGTCGAGGGCACTCCACCGGGCAACGTCCACGTCTGGCTCGCAACGAAGACCATGTCATAAGCGCGAGCTTCGGCTTCAGTGACGAGCTCCGGGTGGGAAATCACCCACAAGATCCACACGCCACTTCGCTGCGGTGGCGGCTCGACACCCCTGAGTCCACGAAGGACGACGACCACATCATCGTTCGACCGTGGTGGTTGGTTTGCTCCCGAGCGGGGCACTACCGAGACCTGTTGCCCCTGACGTTGCAACGCTGCCGCTAGATCTCGAGCAAACCAGGTGTCGCCCCACTGCTCGCCTGCTTCACCTTTCGGTGCCGACGTGATGATCGTCCAGCGGTAGGCATCTGACCCAGAGCCCGATAGTCGATCCTTGAAGGCCCGCAGCACCCGCATCAGCGACCAGCTCCCCCGCGCAAGAACCCGGCACCCCAGGCTCCATGCATCGTGGCGAACACCGCGGGCAACCGTCGCAACAGCGAGGCGTTTGCCGACTGCGAGGCGACCGAGGCGGAGGCCACGAGGTTGCCCACGGCATAGACCGTTGCCGGGGCCACACCCGCGATGACCAGGCCGCTGCGGCCTGTCACTACCCCGACAATGCACACCCCCAACCCGCCTGCAACGGAGGCAACGGTCACCGGTGCGGCGAGATATCTGAGCGAAAGTGTCTCAGGGTGGCGGCGAGCCACTTCGCGGCGCCACCGCCCGTAGTCGAAATATTGACGTGCGAGAGCTTTGATCGAGTTACGTGGTCGGTAGGTGACGGTGAGGTCGGGCGTGAAATACACGATCCCTCCGGAATCGCGAATGCGCAGATTCATTTCCCAGTCCTGCGCCCTCTCCATCGTCTCGTCATACCCGCCGACGCGCTCGAGTGCCGCGCGGCGAAAGCACCCGAGGTAGACCGTCAAGGCAGGGCCCTCGTCTCCACCCACGTGGAACGATGCTCCACCGACTCCGAACCGCGACGTCATTGCTGTCGCCACCGCCTGTTCGAAGGGATCCGTTCCCTCTGCGGCCATTAGTCCGCCGACGTTGTCCGCTCCCGTGCGCTCCAGCACCGCAACGGCGGTGGAGATGTAGTCCGACGGGATCAGGGCGTGACCGTCGACCCGGACGACAACCTCGCCAGCCGACGCGCCGATAGCGGCATTCAATCCCGCGGGCGTGGACCCACTCGGGTTGTCGACCACATGCACCTGGGTGAACTCCGTTGCCAGCGAGGAGGCAACGCGAGCGGTGTCGTCACGACTCGGGCCCACGGCGAGGACTACCTCGAGATCCCCCTGGTAATCCTGGTCGAGTATGCCCCGCACCGCACCACCAAGGTGCCGCTCCTCGTTCACCACGGGCATGACGACGCTGACGCTCGGTAGTGGTGTCGTCACGTCGCGGTCTCCGCGGTTCCCAGGGCGTGTGAGCGAAGCAAGCCCGGATACGTTGCCGTCGTTTTGGTCAGGAAATGACTCTCATTCACCTGGGACGTGTTCGCTGAACCGTCGGCCGCACTGCGAACGTATGTGTAGCCGAGGCCATGCGTCCGATACACCAGACCGCCCGCCTCAAGTACGCGATCAAGCAGTGCCCGATCGACGGACTTGGGTACCGGTCGCCAACCTCCCACCTGGGCGAGGTCACCGGCGGAGATGAGCATGGTTCCGCCCGCGACGAACTTCGCGAACCGCTCGGCCGGGTAGGTCGGACGAAACACGGTGGTGTCCGCGTGGGTCAGGTAGATCCAGTCCAGGGCTTTGCCGACGATCTGGGCACCGGAGTACATCCGAGCAAGAACGAGATCCCAGATGTGCGTCGCTGAGTAGAAATCGTCGTCATCCATCTTGGCTAGGAGTTCTCCCTCGGCCCGGGCGCTCGCGGCCGCGAGAGCGTGGCCCAGGGTCTGCTTGGGTGAGACACCCATGACCACCAGGTCGCCGCTCCACCCAGCCAGGGACTGGTGAACATTCGGGGTGTGGTGGGAGACGAAGTCATCGTCGCCGTGCAAGACCACGATCACCTGAAGGTTCGGGTAGTCCTGGGCCCGCACCATCGAGAGTGCGTGGGCCAATCGGTCCGAACGATGAGAGGACAGCAAGATGCTCACGGTCGGCCACGGCGCCACGGCCGGCCACGGAGAGTGATGGCGAAGTGCATTCCGGCGACCAGTCACCGAGGCTTGCTGCCAGGCCAGAAAATCGCCGGGGTCCGGGAGTTCGTCGGCCGACTCAGCCAGCACTACGCCACACGCGGCAAGTTGCGTTCGCACATTCAGCGGCACGCTCGACGCATCGGTCACCGCCAAGATCGAACGCAGAGGTTTCACGTCTGTCGTGGTGATCCCATCGCAGTAGCGGTCGAGAATCTCCGCTGCGCTACACACGTCGCCGATCACATCGCTACGCCGGCCGTGCGGGCGGTGAATCGACGGGTCCACCAGGACGTCGTGATCACCCCAGGAGTTCGCACCGACGCGAACAACGATGTCCGCGTTGTCGTCGTCGACCACCGCATCGGTCCGAGCCAGCAATACATCGGTGCGCCGAACGTGAGGGTCGGTGTCGCGTTCGCTGACAACGTCGCGCACGTGCTCGGCGAGCATGCCGTTAGCCGGGACCCCGGGCAACCAACTCGGAGCCGGGAAGCCAGACACCGTCGGTTGCAGCATCCGCACCATGGCAGACAAAACCGCCCCCGCGTCGCGCGGTTCGCGAAGGACCAGAGAGGCGTGAACGCCGTCCTTCTTCGTTCGCAGAGAAACGTCCTGCACCCCTGCGATGCCCGGGTCCCCTGTCCACCCCATATGCGGGCGACGCCAGGTGTCCACTTCCACCTCGACGGCACTGACCGGCTCGGTGCCGATGGCGGCGGTCACCAAGGCTCGCAGGGCGCCCATATGGTCGGCACGCACGCTCCAGCGCGCTCCCGCCTCCGCCGACGCGCCGGCACGTCGGCGTACTCGGGTTCCCGGCACCGAGGGACTTGCCATGCAGCAAGAGTAGAGGCGCTCTCGCTACGCTCGTGGCATGCCGCAAGAGCGACCTCCCACTGCTACCCCCGTGCTGTCGGTCATAGGCACCGGCTACCTCGGTGCCACCCACGCAGCATGCATGGCAGAACTCGGATTCACCGTCATCGGCGTGGATGTAGATCCCGACAAAGTGGCCTCCCTGAGTTCCGGAGTCGTGCCCTTCTTCGAGCCGGATCTCGATGATCTCCTGAAGCGAAACATCGACGCCGGCCGGCTACGTTTCACCACCAATTTCGCCGAGGCTGGTGAGGCAGCCGATGTCCACTTCATCTGCGTGGGCACTCCCCAGCAACCGGGTGCCTACGCAGCGGACATGTCGCAGGTGTTCGGATCGATATCGGCCCTGGCTCCCCACGTGTCGAGCACCGACGTGATCGTCGGCAAATCAACCGTCCCGGTCGGAACCGCCGATGAGATCGTCGATCAACTCAAGAACACGGCAGCGAGCGGGGTCGACGTGGTGTGGAACCCGGAATTCCTGCGTGAGGGCTTCGCTGTGCAGGACACACTGAAACCCGACCGACTGGTCGTCGGTGTGGCGAGCGAGCGAGCCGAGCAGGTCATGCGCAGTGTGTACGCACCACTGATTGCTGACGGCGTTCCCTTTCTCGTCACCGACTTCCCCACAGCAGAGCTCGTCAAGGTGGCGGCGAACTCCTTTCTGGCCACGAAGATCTCGTTCATCAACGCGATGGCCGAAGTGTGTGAGACGGCAGGCGCCGACGTCACCATGCTTGCCACCGCCATCGGCCACGACCCACGCATCGGCAACCGCTTCCTGTCCGCCGGCCTGGGCTTCGGAGGCGGCTGCCTACCGAAAGACATTCGGGCGTTCATGGCGAGGGCTGGTGAGCTCGGAGCCGAAGAGGCCCTGACGTTCCTGCGCGAGGTGGATCAGATCAACCTGCGCCGGCGCGCACACACCGTCGACCTCGCCCGCAAGACTCTCGGAGGAGATCTGCGGGGCAAGGTCGTCACCATGCTCGGCGCGACATTCAAGCCCGATAGCGACGACGTGCGAGACTCCCCAGCCCTCGATGTTGCTGTAGCGATCTACAACGCGGGAGCGCACGTGCGCGTCCACGACCCGAAAGGGTTGCCCAACGCAGAACGCGTCTATCCGCACATGGACTACCGCAGCGACCTCGACGACGCTGCGACCGGCAGCGACCTTCTGATCCTGGGTACCGAGTGGCGCGAATACCGAGATCTGGATCCAACATCCTTGATCGAGAAAGTCCGCAATGCGGTGATCATTGACGGACGCAACGTCCTTGATCCGCACCTGTGGCGCACTGCCGGTTGGACTTACCGCGCACTCGGTCGTCCCACTGCATGACCGGGAGCCTGGCGACCGACGATCAGATTCGAGATCTGCTCACCGACAGTCGCCTGTGGTTCGTCGTGGGCCTGGGCGACAACCCTGGGCGGCCGGCCTACGGGGTGGCTCGCTTTCTGCTTGATCTCGGCAAGACCGTGGTCCCGATTCATCCGCGTGCCGAGACAGTGCACGGGAACGAGGGCTTCGCGTCGATCGCAGACGCGAGTCGTGTCCATGGCCCTCCCGACGTCGTCGATGTCTTCATTCGATCCGATCGGGCTGGTGAGTTTGCCGATGACGCCATCGATGTCGTTGCCGCAGCTGTGTGGTTCCAGTTGAATGTCATTGACGCTAACGCAGCGCAACGCGTCATAGACGCCGGAATGCTCATGGTGATGGATCGCTGCCCAGCGATCGACTATCCGCGACTGGTTACCTAGCGCTCGCGTCGGATCTTCTCGCCCTTTTCGCGTGCGGCCGCATTCAGCTCCCCTTGAAATTCCTCCATGCGGCCCAGCAGGGACTCATCGGCGATCCCGAGCATCCGCACCGCCAGGAGCCCGGCGTTTCGCGCGCCACCCACGGCAACGGTGGCGACGGGAACCCCCGAAGGCATCTGGACGATCGACAACAGCGAGTCCATCCCGTCCAGTGGGGTCGCATTGACCGGCACTCCGATGACCGGCACTGGGGATACCGACGCAAGCATCCCCGGCAGATGGGCGGCTCCGCCGGCGCCAGCGATGATGACGCGCAGTCCACGAGATCGAGCCGACTTCCCGTACTCGATCATCTCCTCCGGCATGCGATGGGCGGAGACGACGTCGACCCGATGCGCGATATCGAACTCATCAAGGGCCGCCGAGGCCGCCTCCATCGTCGCCCAGTCTGAGTCGCTACCCATGCAGATGCCAACACGGGCGTCGTCC
>WLWG01000098.1_pt1 | contig 84882 bp, 37 predicted proteins | sample 6712871 | NCBI WGS metagenome assembly WLWG01 (sample SAMN12718693, study PRJNA515312) | sponge metagenome | isolation source: marine sponge | host: Mycale hentscheli | place: New Zealand: South Island, Marlborough, Capsize Point | collected 2003-05-01 | reverse complement strand
AGACTTGGAATAAAATGTCAGATGAACAAAAAGAAAAAATGAAACAAGCAGCTAATCAAGCCATTAGAGAGACCAGTAGAGTAGGGTCTAAGCTAGAAAAGTTTTTATTGCAAAAGTTTATTGCTAGTAATGTAGATGTACAATTTCATAAAGAACAATTTTTAGTAAATACCAAGTTGCAAATTGACCTTTTTTTACCTAGTATAAACACTGCAATTGAAGTTGATGGGCCTTCTCATTTTTCTCCTGTGTGGGGAGAAGAAGCTTTTAAAAAAGCTCAACAATACGATAAAAAGAAACAAGGTCTTATTTTAGGTAAAGGACTAGCTTTAATTAGAATTAAACAAACAAAAGATTTTTCTAAAGCTAGATCTGAACTTATCTTTGCAAAATTAATAAAATTGGTAGATCAAATAACTAATAAATTTCCAGAATCAGATAACCGTTTTTTTGAAATAGAGGACATATAATGCCAAAAGCTAAAAAGAGTATACCTGACATTAATGATATTGAGTGGACAGACTATGTTTTAGGACTATTGTCGGATGACGAAAAAATTGCCGGTAATCCTACAACAGATGGTTTAAGAAGAGTTTTTGAAATAGCTATGGATTGTACTGTGGTTGAATCATCTTCTAGTGTTGTACAAACTCCAGAACCTAGTAATGGCAACAGAGCCACTCTTACACACACACTCATATATGTTTTAAACGATCCTGATATAGACGAACATTTTAAAGTTAGAACTGTCAATGGTTCAGCAGATGTTTACTGGGGTAACTGTGATAAGGTTTATAGAAATCATCCTGTTGCTGTGGGTGAAACCAGAGCAGAAGGCAGAGCTTTGAGAAGAGGTCTCAAACTAAGAAAAGTTGTTGCCGCAGAGGAAATTGCTAAAGAAGTAGAAGACATTGACGGTAATAATGTTAATAAAATTACAGACAATCAATTAAACTTTATTGATGTGCTATCTAATAGATTGGATATTAATGTCAAATCTTTAGTAAGTAATCTTAAGATAGAAAATGACAATATTTTTGGACTAGCCCATGAGGAAGCTGTTTCTATAATAAGAAGGTTATCTGAACTACAACAAAATGTAAACGATATTCCTGAATCGCTTATGGGATATGACTCAAACTGGAGAAATTGATAATGAAAGCAACTTATAGAGTTAATGAAAAGATCTCTTTTGAGATAGAATCTGAAGGACAAAAAGAACTATTTAAAGAATTAGCTACTGTCCAAGAAATTTTTGGAGAAAGTAAATGTGGAGTATGCGGATCTGAAAACATTAAATTTGTAGTCAGGACTGTAGAAGACAATGAATACTATGAGTTACGTTGCATGGACTGTGGAGCTACTCTATCCTTTGGTCAACACAAAAAGGGTGGAACTCTCTTCCCTAAACGTAAGGATGCTGAAGGTAATTATATGTCTCATAATGGTTGGTATAAGTGGCAAGCAAATTCAGGTGGGAAAAAGAAATAGCCCCTTGCTGTGAAAAATCGAGGATTTACACTTATCGAACTACTGGTGGTTATTGCCATCATCGGCGCTCTTGTGGGTCTGTTGCTCCCTGCCGTGCAACAGGCTCGTGAGGCGGCTAGAAGAATGCAATGCAGTTCGAATCTTCGTCAGATTATGCTTGCAATGCATAGTTACGAATCAGCAAACAGAAAGTTTCCAGCAGGATATCTATCCGACACGACACGAAATGATCGTGACAGCAATACATTAGACGCAGCTCCCGGAACCGGATGGGGACTTAAAATAGCTACCTATATTGAGGAAGCGGCTATTGAAAATAAGTTTACAGGAGTAAGTGATCCAAGCCAAGGAATTCTTCACCCAGCTAACCGAAACCTTGTATCTCAAAAATTTCAATTCTTCCTATGTCCTTCTTCTGCTGGAGACAGGGAATCTTTTGTAGTCAAAGACATAGGTGGAAATCCACTTGCGTCTGGAATTGAACTTGGACGCTCACACTATGTTGCAAATGCCGGACACGAGGAACCTTGGGGAATGTTTCCTGCATCTTCATCTTGGGATGCAATTGCAAATGGACCTCTTTACAGGAATTCTACCACTCGTCATAGGAGCGTGACCGATGGTATGTCAACTACTGTTTTTCTTGGCGAGCACACCTCAAGCTTATCTGAAAAGGCTTGGGCAGGTATCGTACCGGGTGGAGCGAGTCATCCAACACAAAAGTTTGCCACCAGCATTGGAACGTCAGCAGACTACGCAGCAACACTTGTTCTAGTGCATAGTGGGCCAGCTGCGGCTGAAACTGCTGAATATGGATATGAAGTAATTCATCCTCCAAACAGTCCCGCAAGTCATGTTTGTCAAATGTACTCAGACCATCCCGGAGGATGTAATGTTGCTAATGGTGATGGCTCTGTGAGATTTGTTTCAGAATTTATTAATCAAGATGTTTGGAGTGCGGTTTGTAGTATTGCTGGTGGAGAAGTAATTACATCGGCAGAGTGGTAATTACCATTTCTTTATAGGACAATGTTGATCAGCCCAATCCAGTTTACTAATTAATTTAGCTTGAGCTGTGATTGGGCATCCGCATTTCGTGCAAGAATATCCATTAAACATTTCACAAGACTTGCATATTTCTAATCTTCTGTTTCTTTCTACAGGCGATGTTCTTTGTCCACCAGATAATACATGTTTAAACAAAGCTTTTGTAAAATTAACAGCTTTAGTAAGTATAGAAGGACTTCTACTTTGTATTTTATGTCTAAAATTCTTTGGAATTAAATGTTTTCTGCAGGGTATTGGTGGAGGTTCTATATCTTTGGGTGTTGTTAAGACATAGTCACATTCTTTGCACAAATATTTATTTTCTTTTTTATTCGATTCTACTAAAATAAAATTACAAAAATCAATCATTTAGACACTAGAGCTTGGTGTTGGTGTTACGGGTTTAGTTTGACTCAAGGATAAAGAAGGTGTTATACTGGGTGTTATACTGGGTGTTGGTGTTGGACATATCGCAAATTTACCTTCAGCATAATCATTACCTCTTTCTTCTCTAAGATTATTCACTTTCTCGTCTACAACCCATCCTAATACAGAGCGATCATTAATGCACGCCACAGGCTCTCCAGCATCAAGCAAAATTTGCAATTCACAGTTGTGAAATTCACTTGGAGACAAAGAAACTGTTACAGATGAAGTTGGTGTTGGATATGGTGTCTCTGTTGGGGTTTGAGACATGCTTATGCTTGGGCTGCATGTCATCGACGGTGTAACAGTTTGAGTTTTACTTAATGACATTGTTGGAGTTTGAGTATGCGTCATACTAGGAGTTACAGTAGGAGTTCTAGTTGGTGTGTTGCTAGGAGTTGGAGGAGGGTCTGGTACTGCTCTTTCTACCACAAAAGGAATACCTACTACATCTCCTCTTTCTACAAAATCACCGGAGGCAGCAAATTTTAGTCTTAAACCATGATATAGTGTGTCAGGATCAGGATTCCCGTCAGCATCTTTACAATGTTCTGCTTCTGGAGCATCAAAGTTTTCATCTGATGAATCTATATATATATAATCACTAATCTCTCCAAAATTAAAGGTTTCAATAATAGGACCATTCTCAGTTGTTCCATCCTCTTTTTCTATAAGTGTTTGAATTTTAAGAGCTTTCTCATTATCTTTAAGTTCCGATACATGTTGTGTTTTGGAATTTACAAAAGTACTACCTACAAACTCTGCCTTGCCAGAAAGCCCACCTTCTTCCCAAATTAGTCCTTCTTGACCTGTTCTTTTATAGTAATTGATAAGGTCTTCATTTTGTCTCAATAAGCAAAACTGCCACACGCCTTCTAATTCACTTTTAGCTTGATTATTCCCAGACTCACCATTGTATGCAGGACCGGTGAACACGTAAATAGGTAAAATTGTAGGTGTAATAGTTTGTGTTGGTGTTGCAGTTCTAGTTTGAGTGGGAGTTCTTGTAAAAGTAGTTGTCGGAGTTGGCGTAGGAGTAGGAGGTCTAGTGGGTGTTTGTGTAGTCGTTATTGCTGGCGTAGATGTAAAAGTTGGTGTTGGAGTTTGGCTACGAGTAGGAGTCTGAGATTGTGTAGGTGTTTTAGTCTGTGTTGGGGTTCCTGTAATACAGACATATCCTTTGTAGCTCGCCATTTATATTCCTAATAAAAATTATTAATAATTGTTAAAATTTGATTAACAGAAGCTTGTGTGTAATGATTTTCAGGAACACTTCCTCTATCCTCTAAAATTTGAAGATATTCAGCAGCATCATTTTCTAGTTCACTAACTCTATCTTTGCCAGGAAAACCAGAGGTGTTGGCTAGAAGAGCAGACTTATCGTTTTGATCTACATACCTAGCACACTTATGATTAATAATATTTCTATTACCTGAATTGTCAACAGGTGCTCCCGGTAATCCTAAAGATAATAGTCCAGAGTATAATTTACATCTTAAATATAAACCTGCTTTAGCAGGGTTCATAACACCTCTAGTAAATAAAGTGGTTAAATTTTCTGGTCTAACAGCACTTGCTGAACATTGAATATTTTTATCATATTCATAAGGTATCCATTCGAAATCATCTTTAGTGTCCAACCCATCTGTTTTAAATTCCATTTTGTCTGTGCTGCCATAAAAAGCCCGAAATACCATTTCATTAGCCAGTTGATAGTACGGAGGAACAGTAGTCTCAATTTCTTGAGATTTTTCTTCGTCCGTTGTTCCACAAATCCAACTATAAAAATAGTTTTTAATATTCATACCATCTGTATATTTATTACGACCTTTATAAGCTAGACCACTTGTTTGTAAAATATATGCATCAAATTGTAAATCTAAATTCTTTAACTTTCTAGGCCAGTGAACGAATCTAATTTTTATATTATCATTATCTTCTAATATCTCTTTAGCAGAAGTTATCCCTGTTCCATTTACTCCTACAGCTATGTCATAAGTTTCCCTAACTCTTAAAATAGTATCTACATTAGTGTTTCCGCAAGAAAGTCTTAGATTAGATTTTTGTATGATTTCTTCTTTCCACGTAGCATCAGGATATAAAGTCTTTTGAGCTGCTATAGCCTCATCAGAATTGGTGAATATTATGCTAGGATCGCCAAAAGAGCTTATAGGAGCCACAGTATTAAATAGGGATATCTTAGTCTCTTGTTCTAAAGATTCGGTCTCAGCAGCCTCAGACGAGATTGGGGGATTGTCTGTGCCTCTCGCCCCTTTTCCGTAAGGATCGTCTCCACAAACATTAATGCAATTTAATCCTTCAGCATTATTAATTTCATAACATGAATACTCTATTTTTTTTAATATTTTTACAGTATTTTGTCTGGTAAGATAACCCTTTTGATCTCCGTCTATATTGATCCAATACTTTTTATCAGAGTAATTTGTGTCAATTTTTTCAGAAACTTCTTCTGTAAGGCCAGTTGCTATAGAATTATATATTTTATTATCGGTACTTCTAACTTTTACATTTTCAGAAATATAGTCTCCGGCTTTGTCAACTATTCCAGTGCTTCCAGCTTCATGAAACATAAAATGATCTGTATTTTTACCGTTTTTATTTGGTAGTCCTTTGTTATGATTGGTATAACTTGTCGGTTTAATTTTTTTATCTAAACTAGTGGTATTAAATTTCCCTTTATTTTTAAATACTAATCCACCAGAATCAGAACGAGTTTTATCAGAAATATCTTCTATATCAGAGTCTAAAGGTATTTTAATACTGTCACCATATTCATAGTTGTACGCAGTTCCAGTACCCCAGCTTCCTTCTCCATAAGCAGCTAGGTGTCCTTTTATTGGAAAACTTGTTTGTTGTCCTATTTTTGAAAGAGTTAAATTTTTAATATCTTTAAACTGATAAGGATATAATATTATATCTTTAGATGTTGCTTCTGTGCTATAAAATGTAAAATTAAAATCTTTGTATAGATATTTTTTTGGTTCTGTCTCTGAGTCTACAAAAGATACTCCTATATATGTATTGTACTCATTGCTTGTAAAGTCTGGTACAGAAAATATTTCATGAACTTTTACAATATTTTCACCAACATCTCCCAAAGTGTTGTCTTTTTTAAAATCGGGCTTATTAAAAAGCACCAGTTGAACAGTTGTTTCCTCAGAAAGTTGTGATTGTAGAAATGCAAAAGCTGTGGCATCTGTTTTAATCCAAAAATAATTCGGATCAAAAGCAGGGTTTAAATAAAACTTATTATTAATTTGATAGTCTTTGTATTGACTAAAATTTACATAAAAAGGTTCTTTAGAATTATTTTTATCCCCGTTCCAATTTATAATTGGTAAAGTATTATCTTTATTTCTATCAACTAAAACCGCAGCATTGTCATCTATTGAGATATTAGCATTTCTATGATTAAGATCTTTCTTTTGTACTAGGTGTCCTTTAAACACTCCGTAGAGATTTTCGTTAGGCATGGATAGAACTGCTTCTGCATCTCTAGTTTCAAAATTATTATCTTCTACTCTATAACCCATAATTTTAGGTTTATAAACGGGAGAAGATAATTCATCAAATTTAAATATGTCTGCATCGAAAGTGTACCAAGCTGCTCCATCGGGGCTTATGTCAACCAACACCTTATCAGCTTGCCCAAACCCATCTCTTTTTGTATAGTCTTCTTTAAAAAAGGATTCGTCATAAGCATTTTGACTTCTTTCTCTTCGAGCATTAGAGAAAGCTGCGAGTATCATATTCGCCCCGGCCCCAATAGAAGCTGCTCCTATTGTCGCAACCAAAGCCCCCATACCTATTGCATTAGTCATATTGATATTCGATAAAGCAAAGGAAAAGAAAGAGAGAGCTATCCCAGTAGCTACTAGAGCATTACTCAAAGGTGGCATTCTAAGAAAACTTAATGTATTTAAATTTTTATTTGGGAATTTACAAGTATTATGATTAGTAATAGAATTGAAAGGGGCGTGAGAATTAATAGGTGGTAATAAAGCTTTTCCCTCATCACTAAAGTTTACAATGTAGTTGTAGCCACTTTTTTCTTGTATATTTTCACCTAGATAATGTCTAAAACTTTTTTTGTAATCAATATGTTCCGTAATAGGATGATTAATATTATCAATATCTTCATTGGTGTCTATAATAATCTCAAAACTACACAAATTATTATTATACGTCGCACTTTTAAACTTCCCATCAAATTCTTCATTGAGTGAGGGAGGTATGATATATGATGAATAATTTTTATCTTCATAATTATTAAATATCTCTATCTGTAATTTAAAATACGCACCATTTAAGGGTGAGCCTCTCCACTTGGCAAATTTATTACAAGTAGGTTCAAAATTATTATTAAGAAAAATATTCTTATACACGTAATGTTCTGAATCGTTAATGTTTTCCCTTTTAATAGTTGGACGAACAACATCGTGGCTTCTAACAGTGTTCAACTTCCATGAATCATGACCAACATTTTCTATTAATTCATGAGATTTTGACAATACATTATGCTTAGGTGCATTGTCCGAAAATGTTATACAAAAGTCTTTTTCAAAATTTTCTATATGCTCACGATTAAATAAAACAATTTTATTGCTTGAATTATCATCTTCTAGTTTAGTAATATAATTCTTTAAATGCTCATCCTCCCAAAAATCGCCATCTGAGTCTGTAAACATAGAAGTTAAATTTGTAACTAGTGTAATTTTTAAATCTTGAGGATTTACATAATTTAAAAAATTTAATCTTACAGAGATATCCTGTATTTTAATCTCAGAGTCTCCTATATTACCATTATCGCTAATTTTTTTCTTTAATATACTATTAGCTGGTATAGAATATCTAACAGCAGGATTATATTCATCTTTATCTTCTGTGTGGGGGCTGTCGTCTATAAACCCAATACTTATATCATTTAAAGATATGCAATTTCTTTCTTCGGCTTTTTCGGAGTAACTTAAACGACGCTCAACACCATAGTCGTATATAGGACAGACCTCATTGGGAATGCATACATCAGTCATCATGTCATTACTTAAATTATTCATTAGATAAGAATACGAAGCTCTTCCGGTACCAAATTGATAAAATTCTCCATCTCTAGCGTCTCCTGTAAATTCCACCATAATTCTACTGCTATAATAACCCTCTCTTTCTGAATTTCTATCAGGAGAAAATAAAAAACCAACCCCTTTTAGTTTGATTTTCTTGCTATCTACAAAAGTTTTATTTTTTAGTTCAGAAAAGTGTTCGTTGATTGTATTAATAGACAACCACCCTAGATACGGATGAAAAATACCTTTCTTACCACTACTGATACCTGCTTGACTATAATTACCGACATCCAAATTTTCGTCATTAACAACACCACTTCTCATATAACATTTAGTATTTTCATCATACTGTTCATTTCTTGAACCCAAAATGGGCAAAGGTTTTTGAGGCAAAGGATGCTGTGGCATAGTTATTCCAAGATTAGCAATAATAGCATCGTCATATCCACCATAAGATTTAATGGGTGGAGAATACTTATTGTTTACTCCAGGTAAAACACTATAATTTAAATCAAGAAACTCACCGCCTCCACTAACACTGCTTCCTTTTTTACCTATGTATAAATTATTACAATATCCTACACGACCAAAACCTATACCTCTTGGGACATCTTGTGGAACATCTGGATAGAATGGGGCTCCAAAACCTTGATCTCCTGTATATTTTTTAGTAAAGTTTAATGCCTCCTCGTAAAAAGAATCACAACTACATAAATCTTCTGAATTATATCTATACCATTCAATATCTATTCCATACAACTTTATATAATTACTAGATCCACAATCAAAATTAAAACTTACTTTGTCATATTCTGTGTCAGATTCTTTAACGTCATGCTGGAACCAATTTACATCTGGTATGAATACTGGCTTAGTATCTAATTTACCATTATCAATTGATGCTTGTCTTACGGTGGCTTCTTCAATATAACAATTGCTATTATTAATTCTAATAGCCCCCTGTTTGTAAAAACCTATTGATTTAATATCAGGGTGCATAAAAAAAAGAGTATTAGGTTCTTTATTAAGCTCACCACCACTTCTGCTCCTCAATTTTTCATATTGATCTTTATAACCATCTAAAATATTTTCTATACTACCTCCACTTTTTAAATCTCTATAATAAACCGCTGGATATCCCTGAGAAGTTTCAGACCCTTCCATTTTTGTAGAAAATTCCAGAGGGCCTGCTTTTATCGATTGATTATATGTATTGCTTTTGGTTGTTTTCCCGTATAGGGCATCTGTTTCTTGACTTTTTAATCCGTAGGGAATAAAATTTAAATCAACTTTCACATTTGGACCACTAACATTAGGGCCAATTAATTGCTTATCTACTGTAATTGTTCTTGAAGAATTTCGGGGTATGATTAGATACATATCATTTTTCTTCACTAATTTTTCATATATATACTGTATATATGGTTGTTTTTTAACCATCATAGAAGATGAGACTGCTTGATTACCTGCTTTATTTTTTATCTCTTTATACATACTGTAACTGAGTTGTTGTAAATCTTTTTGAAAATCTTGGGAGTTAAAACTACTACCTTCTGAGTAGGTTTTGTTTAAATACCCGGAAAGTCTTGTTCTCCAATCGTAACTTAGTCTTTCTCCAATTATACTGTTAGGACTGTCGTAATAATACTTGCCTCGAAATACTATAGTTTCTCCATATAGAACTGGACCAGTGGCTAGTACGGCACAAAAACGTTTTAGATTTTCAGATCTTTTTTTACTATTAGCACTGACTAAATTACTCAAATTCTTATATAGTTGTCTAAAAGTTGTTTCAACTTCTTCTGGTATGTATGTTCTAAGATAATCTTTTCCATCTGGCATTCTAGCATAGTCATCACCATAAAAGAAAAGAAAAGAATCTGCGTCTGGTATATGTATGTCAAATTTATTATCGTTTTTTGTTATAGCATAATTTTTTGTGTGGTCTGTAACTACTACTATGTCTTCCCAATAATCTTCTATCTCATCATATCTTGTAAATTTTCTTTCCTCATAATGGTCTATTACGGGTTCTGCATAAATATATCTGATATCAAATACAACGTTTTTATAAAGAGTAACACCTGCTAAATCATTAATAGGTTTAAATTCATAATGTTCTTTATTAGCTCCTAGAAGTGTAGGGATGTCCGATGTTTTTTTGTTTACACTTAATTGAATGCGATGCTTATCTAGCTTTAAAAATTTAGTATTAGCTGCTATATTTACTTTTTGATCAGGATCTTGTATAGCTCTATCAAGACTAAAAATAGTACCAGGTTTTATTTCAGAAAATTTTGTTGGAGTATTCCCTATTTTTTTATACCAAAAAAGAACACCTGTTTGTGGATAAATATTTTGAGCAACAGGATCTGCTAAGTACCAATCGACACGTAGTTCAGCAGGATTGGCATTTAGTTGTAATTCTCTAAAATGATTATTTTTTACATTAGAAATTTTTAGAAAAGAAGGAATTCCCAAAGTATATTGTGGTGGTGGAGTAAATTCTACATATTCATTGCACTCACTATCAGTAAAAGTTTTCTCAGAGGCCCCACTTACTACTGGCCCAGAGTTATTGAATATGGGTACATAAGTTAATTCTTCTGCTTTATTAATAAAGCATGGTGTCCACACACCATCTTCGGCTGTCTCACCTATATTATCTAATAGAAAACTATCTATTGACCAAGTGGCATCTTTTGGATTCTCTGAATTATCATCTACAAAAGAAACCTTTCCTGATGTGTCGTTTGTATTATTATAAGATAATTTATGATAAGTTTTAAGGCTATTGTAAATTGAACTTTTATAAAATTCACAATATTTTTTTGGAATCTTTGTCATTTATGTCCTACTAACTAGAGCTTATTAAAGTCCATTTCCCTTCTATAAAATTAAAAATTCCTCTACTACCGTTTTTATAATATATTCCTAAAGGATTATTAAAATTATAGGTCTTCACATCGTTAGATCTAGATTTGTCTTTAGCTGTAATATATGAAAGTTCGATAGTTGCATTATTCCCTGTACCAATAGTACCAAAAGCAGAAATCATAGGTTTTCCTACAGGTTCATAAAAACCTGAATCAGAATTATAGAAACACAATAGGGTTGAACCACTAGGAGCACTATATCCTGTTTTATCTACAACATAAACTACTTTTCTCTCATCGTCAAGGTCTATTTCTGCTTCATAATCTGTCAGAAAAGCTCTACTAGGATTATTAGTACTATAAAAATCTAAATCCTCTTCTAGTGTTACATAAACATTCTTATAAATTTTTGGAGGAGGTGCTGTCCAAACACCTCTTGATTCATCCCATCTTAAGTCTACAGGACCAACTGGCCAAGTATCTGGTCTTTCTCCCCAATTTAAAGAAAATTTTTCTGATTTATCTTTTTGGGTCCATCTTTGTACGCCATCAGGAAATGTCAACCATTGTTGTGTTACAGACACTATGGACCCGTATTTGTTCATGTCTTGACCTGTAGATGGATAACCTCCGTTTTGTTCATAATCGTCTTCATTAATATAATCTCCATCATCATTTTTCTTTCTAATGTGTCTCCACGCAACACCATTAGGGTTTATATATTTAGCATCATCTGATTTATTAGGAACTGGAAAACCTTCTAAATCATATCCCCATCCATGTAAAACTAAAGGACCTCTTAAACCTAAATATCTATTATTTAAAGGATAATCTTCTCTACCTTTAAACCAATTACTATTACTGTCTTTTGTTTTTTGAGGAATCTTACTCAAATAGTCTTGTAATCTAACATCTTTTTCTCCATCAAAATCAGGGTTAGTACCAAAATGAGTTTTTTCTAAGTTTTTGTTTATAGCTAATTCGTATTTATTGTCAGGCTGTCTACTACCTCTACCTACAACGCTAATACTATGCCTACCTTTATCTTCAGGTTGAGAATTTGGATTAAGAAAATCTCCAGACTCTTGAAGAACAGGTTGTAAACTATGTGTATTTATTTTTGCTAATCCTGTTTTTTCGTCTTTAAAATACATTCTTTTAATAATATCTTCATCATCATCTTCTTTGACAGTGATAAAAGGAGGATTAAATGTTCCGTCGGAAGCTAATGGAGATTTCCTAGATTTATATTCCATTACTTTAGTTAAAGGAATATCATTATTAGAATTATCCGCTTCGTCTACTTCGTCTGTGCAATATTTACAATATACATATACTTCTTTTTCATTACCATTAATATAGATTGAATCCTTATATATTTTATCTCCTTCACAAACTGGACATTTTTCTCTATTCCATTTGGATAAATTGTAGCAGGAATTGTATAGGGTAGGATAGAAAGAAATAGGAGAAAAGATACCATCTAAACTCATAACTCCTTTCATGGAATAATCAGAATTAATATCAAGACCTACTTCTTTATCTGGATATAGTCCAACGTAAGCTCCGTGTCTTACTTCTCTCATAGCAAAGGCTAATTCTCCTTGGTTTTGTATTTTGTCTTTGCCATATATGCTTCCTCTTCTGTAGGCATTTATATCTTTAGAGTAACCCTTCCTATTGTTAGCATAACCACCAGAACCAGTAGCAGAATAACTTTTTCTATTATATTGTGCTATAGTAAATTCTGCGCTATTAACGCTTTGAGAAGATGGACCTTGACCGTTAGGATCCCCTGGTTGTTCTTCTTCTCCAGTATCATTATCAGGATTTTCCGGTGCTGTATCATTTTCTTCGTCTGTGTTATTAGCTATTTGTTTATTTCTTTTTCTATTAGGTCCAGACAAATAGTAGGTACCTTGAGCCATTAAAACACTAGACGGACTCCAACCTAATAGTTTTTTAGAACTAGCAGAAAAAGGTTCTGTCCCACCACTAGCAGTTCTAGATACAGCCTCTTGACTTAAGCTCAGTATTTGTGATTGAGATTTATTATTAATTTCAGCATTTTTTCTTGCAGCTTTAAAACTATCTATAGCTCCTTTTTTCAATCTGTCAGAAAGATCTTTATTAAATCTACTCATAGGTTTTGAATATAGTTTCAAATTATATGTAGTACTAATACCACCACTACCTATTTTTAGCTGCATATTTGAAATAGTAGGTTCCAAATTACCCTCATATGCATACTTTAAAAAATGTCTAGTGTATGTAGTGCCTTTTAAGGTAAGAGTGTCTGTAGTTCTACTAAATGGCTGTAAACCGAAGTTTATAGCTCCTCCTGTATTGTATGTAGGAACTAGTTTAGCTCCTAAACCAAACTTCGGAGCACCAATGACTGTAAAACTTGCGCTTTCAGCTACAGACTGATATTTCAATCCGTCATTAACTTTTAATAAAGCTGCTTTATCTAAAACGCTTGTTCCCCCATAATTCCACGGAACCAATTCTTCATCTTTTTCTGCAACAAGACCATTAACCATATTATCAATATAATTAGTTCTATCAAAACTATTGTCTTGTATAATAGCGTCTTGACTATAATAAGGAAGATTAGTCCATGGCCCATAAGTATGAGTATTGCTTTTAAGAGGAATAGCAGCAAAGAATGGATGAGCAGCTTTAGGAGCTATGTCTATCATCTCATTGCTTTGAGTTTCTTTGCTCTTTTTACGAATAAATTTACCATTGTTAATAGAGCAAACTCTGTAATATAGTGCTTTTACAATACTATCATCTCTAGAAAATGGCGGAAAAGTATAAAGTATTTGTGTTAAATCTTCTAACGCGATATTAGCATTTAAGGCTCTGTTCATGTCTTGAGTATGGGAGAGAGAACTGCTATTCATAAACATTCCTGGAGATTCTACAATAGCTCTAGGATTAACAAAACCTTGGGGTTGTTCAAAAACCATTTTTGGTCTAACAGTTCCTGTAATATATAATTTATCAGAAGTGTTTACAGGATCTCCTGGTAGAATACCTGTGGTTTTCCTATTGTTTTCTTGAACAAAGACAAAATTACCACCGGCAATAGGACTATAATCTAAGGCAGGATAGAAGAACAAAGAATTGCCACAATCAAAATCTCCAAACTGATCGGCTAATAAACTATAAGTAGTTAATCCAAAAACATTAAAACCTTTGTTAACTCTTACGTTATTACCTCCACTATTATTAAAAATAGCAGCTTGATTCTTACACATATAACTGGCTACAGTATCAAAATTTTGTTGAGCATTATAACCTAATATAGGTTGAATCTTTCCTGTCTCATCCATTAGTCGATAAGAATCTGAAGTACCTATAACTATATCTTCATCTATTACGTTTCCAAACTCTTCCCAAGCTCCATCAGTAGAGATTTCATAAGAAGTAATACTTTTTGGTGGACCTTTCCACATCTTGATAGGATTACCTTTTCTGTCATTTCCTAAATTTATTACTTGTCCAGAACCCCAATCTCTATACCCACCAATATTAGGTAGTCTAACCATATAGCTTTTGCCATAATACTTACCTGCTAATTGATTTAAAAAGTTGTGAATAATTTGTAAGTCTGTTGTAAATGCTTTTGAATATACTATAGAATTGGCACCCTGATCTGTAGAATCACCACCTTCTGGTGCTGGTTCACTAGGTTGACCTTCTGGCCCAGCCATGTCTTCATCATCTAGCATGCCAAAGGGCATAACACCAACTGCAGGACCATTTTCCTTAAAAGTGTTTCTTGTGTTTGAGTTAAATGCTTTACGTAACATTAAAAACAAATCAGATTTAAACAACTTGTATGTGTAATATAAAACGAGATTATCAAAACCTGCCATAGCAGCACGCATCTCTGTTTCAGTAATAACAAACTGACCATTACCATACAAAGAACCTAAACCATACCTCAATCCCTTTAGATCTGCTATATCGCAAATAACACAAATTTGCCCAGTAAAATTATCCATAAATACTGTTCTAGGTTTTTTTCTAGTTTCATCACTAAGACCATCAGTATCTCCTCCACTAGCTTCTTCAAATCTATATCCAAAAAAAGGACTTATAATGTCTAAATATAAAGGAGTAAATCTAGGAGTGATCGGAGAATGACTAGGAGTAGGTAAAACATTTTGACCACCTACTTTATAGTATGACTGATCTGTATTTAAATAATTACCTAATAATGTTCCGCCAAGAGGATTATTAAACAATTGAGGCTCGTCAGAAAAAACTCTTTCTGTTGAGTTAAAGGTTGTATCGTCAGTATTATTTTTAATACCGTCTTCATAACTTCTTAAATTTGCTAAAATTGTATTGTATTCAGCTGCTGTAATAACACTACCAGCTGGAACATCACCAGCAGTAAAATTATTAGTCATATTAGTATTTCTGGTACTATTTACATCTGGTGTTTTAAATGTAGATTTATTATATTTAGTATAATCAACAATTGTAGGGGTACTTCCTAAGAAATTTAAACGAAATGTATTTTGAGTATATGCTAATCTATAATTTTTAGCCTGAAAAAGTCTTTGTTGTTGACCGCCTACTATAACTTTTCTGTGTACACTTTCGTTACTTTCTTGTCCATAATTTATCTCAGACACAGCAGGAACACCATCAATATCTGTAAATGTTCCGCTGCTAATTAAAGAATTTATACTGTTTTTTATCTGATTTAATCCAGGTTGTTTAAGTCTTTCTATAGTTCTAACCTTTAGACACATATCTAAAGCACCGTCAGAGCTATAGTCTGGTATACAATCAATAAAAAAGTCTTTACCAGTAGCCTCTGCTATTTGACTTAACAGATCCATGATACTCAATATAGGAGATTCTATTCTAAGGTCTGTAGGTGGATTTAATTCACTAGCATCTAAACGATATCTGTATAAAGGATGCCCATTAGGTTGCATACCTGAGGCAGAAGGGACTAGACCAAAATCATAGAACGGAGAAGGGGCTGGAGCTGGGTATGTGTAATCTTTAAGACTGTGTATATTTTTAGACACTATTCTTCCGAAAGGAGAGAACTGATTAATTTCTTTTGTTGTAGGATTGGTAGAACTTGTTAAAGTATGTAAAGCATTTAATACTTTATAAGCAGGAGTTCCTCTCTCATTTTTACCACTAGCCCCAAAACCTCCGTAAGCCTCAAGAAAACCATAAGCATTAAAAAAGTTATGAACAGTTCCAGAAACAACATTAGAATTATATGAAAAGTCTTGGATTTGAGCATCTACATTATCTGCTCTAAAATTTTGAGGCTGATTTAAATTTGTAAATGCATTATATAATCCCGCAGCTCCTCCAAAACCATGAGCAACTACATAAGAATTAGAAAGAAGAGAAACAGGACTTTCTATTTGTACAGTAATGTTTTGTCCACCAGAACCATCTGTATAATTCCAATTTTTAACTAGACCTAAAAACTCAAAATCTATCATACGAAAATATACAGGAACTCCGATTATATCATAACCATCGTTGTCTGTCCAATTGTAACTTGATCCTCTATTGTTTCCTGGAAAACTACCATTAGGAGTCCAGTTATTAGATGCTCCAAAAAATCCTGGATCAGGTTCCGTCCAATATGTTGAAACGAATTTTTTTTGACCACTATCCCATTTATACTTAACTTTACCCCTTAGCATTTTTTGCCCTGTCATCTTGCTTTTTATAATGTCTCCATTACCATCCTTAGCATATAAACTATCATTATTATTGTTGTGATAATGGTGAAGAGGTCCTCCCTTACCTGCTGGAGGGAATTGATGACCGAACGTACAGTCTGTGCTGTTTGGTCTATTATATCCCGTAGAGTCATAGGTAATGTCTCTAACAAGAGAAACATTAAGAGTAGATGCCTGACTACCCCATCCTAGATTAGTGCTAAAGTCTGCTACACTAGCTCCTAAAAATAAAGTTTGAGGAATAGGCTTATTAAAATTATTATATCCTGCCACGCATGGCGTTGTATCCGACATTAAGTTCTCCTTTAATTAACTCTCTAACCTAGCCTCCCGGCGGTCCTAAGAAATATCTATCAAGCTGTCCATTAAGCTGACAAGGTTGATAAACCCACTCTACACTTCTGGCATATTTTCCTTCTGCTGGATTCCAATTATATGTGTTGCTTTTAATAAATACGTTTCCCTGAGATGCTGGTCTACCAAAATTATCAAAAACTCCCGCACTAACCCTTCCAAAAGGTTTCAAACCTTCTACTAAATCTTCTATTTGTTGGAATAATGCAGACCCTGTATAAACAGGACATTCATTTCTATCTAATAGAAATCCTTCAACACTACTAGGTGGAACTACAGTAATTTCAATATTAACACTTTTTGTAGTGCTAGTTCTAGTGTTCAAATTTTGTAAAACTGGTCCAAGAGGTCTTCCTATAATGAATGCTTCAGAAACCACATCACCCGGTCCATTTACATTTATATCCACACTCTCTGCAATTACACCACTAAATATTTTTGTTTTATTTGTATATTGATGACTATAAGTAATAATACCTTTTAAAGGATCGTGTCCTTCACTAGTAGATACAGGAATATAATTTAATCTTCTTTGTTTTCTAAAAGCTGGATTTCCAGGGTTCTCAGTAAAAATATTACCCTGACTAGGAATATAGTCTTGGGTTCTATCAGGAGTATTTACAGCTAAGCAAGCTCTTTCATATAGTCTTGGCTTAACATCGTTTAAAAATCCACTAATAGCATTTTCATATCTTGCTCCCTGCAAGGTATTGTAGTGTTCATGTCCTTGGTTAGACTGAGTACCTACCATACCCTCTTTATTAGCATCCACACCAAATTTTATAAGGTTGTTTTTTCCTGTCCCTGTAGTTGGTATTCCTGTAGCTTCTATGGTTTGCTTAAAAGGAGTAACACTTAAGCCGTTAACAGACCCTTGAACATTAACTGTGCTTACATATTTTTCGTCTGTGCTAGTTTCTATAGTAAATTCTTCTGTAAATAATATTCCGCAAGGTATCGCTACCCAACTATCATTAGTTTCATAAGTACCATCTATAACACTAAAGTTGACAGTTTTTGTATGGTTGTATAAATGAATATCGTTATAATCTGTTAAGCTTTCGTTAAGTGTTAAAAAAGGACTATAGCTTTTATCGTTTTGCGTTGAATTAAAAGCTAATTTAGATCTATCATCAACCCATTTTTTAGCATTTAAATATGCGTCATATTTTTCGGATGTGTTTTGAGTAGCTGTGGTATGATTATATTCCAACTTGCCATTTTCTGCTTTCCCTAAGTGATTAGCAAAACCACTACTAGGAACACCTACAGCAGACAATTGTCTAGTAATTCTGTATTGAGGAATACCAGTGATTTTTACATTTTTAGTTGTTGAAAAACCAGTACCTCCATCTGCACTTTGAGTTGGTTCAGTTTCTGGTTGTTTAGTAACATTGTACCCAAGAGAGCTATAAATCATTTCTTGGGGCTCAATACTCCAGCTTTCACTAACGTTATTAACCCTATAGTTTTTGCTGTCTTTGGGAGATTCAGTAGTCTCTTCGAAAAATTCTAATTCAATATTATAATCTAAACTCATACTCATATTATCAGGAGTATTATTTGCGCTATATGACTGAATTTTGGCTTGAATACCGCTAAATAAAACGGTGTTACTATCTGTGTCTTTTATTTTTAAATCACCAGCACTACGACGAAAAAGATCTCTAAGTTGTCTTTCTTTGCTCATAACCCCTTTCATACCAGGCAATCCAGCACCACTAGGAAAAATTTTACCTGTTAGGGTTACTCTGTTATTCATACCCATTAAACTGCCACCACCATCTCTTACAAAATCCCTAGTAAGATTCATTAATGGAGCAGCACCTAAATCCATATCTGTGCGAAAACCGCTACCAGCAAAAAATACGTCTACACACGGACCATCTTTGTACACATTGTTAGTGTGCTGAGCTTCAAACTCGTGAGAAATTGATTGATCGTCAAAAAATCCTTGACCCATAGACATATATTATATCCTATAATTAAATCTTAAGTTTGTACTTGAGGTACATTATTAGCATCACAAGCAAATGAAGTTAAAAATGTAACATATTTATCGATTGGTAATAATTCAGCAGTTAATATAGCAGGAACAGCGGCATCCCCTACAACCTTGATTGTTGGTAAAGATTTATATCCGTCTCCTACGCTATCAACATTAACTTCTAAAATACTGTATTTATTATTAATATTATTTGTGACAATAGATATCCTAGCTTTAATATTAGGATCTCCACCCTCTAAGATTACTTTCGGTTCATCATTATACAATCCAGAATTAACAATATTAATTTTTCGCAAAGAAGTGGTTGCTGTGAATGTGTATTTTGAAGGAAAAATCTTACTTTGAAAATCGTTGGAGTCATTGACTAATGTAAGATCATATTCTTGTCCTAATTTAAGATCAGAACATTTAACATTAAATACCTTGGGTTCGCAACAGTTAGTTGTATTAATTAAATTTGCATCACCATCGGTAACAAATTTTACTTTAAAATTAGCCATTTTTATTCCTCGTTTCTTTGTTTCTCTTCATATGCTTCACAATCAACATTAAATCTGATCTTACCACCGCCAACATTAATATTCTGTTTATTTTTCTCAAAAAAGTAGCCTTTAGTTTCGCTAGGAGTAGGAGTAACTCTAGGTGTTTTCGTTGGAGTTGGATAGGGAGTAGGGGTTTGTGTTGGAGTTCTAGAATAAGTGGGCGTAGGCGTTTGACTTAAAGATGCGCTTATACTTGGCGTAACAGTATTAGACGGTGTAAAGCTTGGACTAACACTGATAGTAGGCGTTACAGGAGGCGTATTACTAGGTGTTACAGACAAACTTATAGATGGTGTAACAGGAATATCAATCTCTAAAAAATTAGTATCTGGTAAATTTATAAAATTATTAATAGACATACTTAATCACCACTAGGTTGTAGGACTCTGCTTTCATAATGGTCCCAAATTACAAACTTATTGTCCAAGTTAATTTGAGAATTACCGTCTGGAAAATTACCGCCAACTATTATATAGTTTCTATATAAAACTAATGAAGTAACAATAGCACTAGAATTTACAAAATTAGGAGGAGTAGAATTATCAATATTAAATAATACAGGATCATTTAAAACATAAGCGTAGTTATATTTTGAAACTCCTTGAGAGTTTGCTCCAGCTGGTAAAACGTAAATTTTACCGTCTGTAGATAAAGCATATTCATTGTTATTGCTAGTTATCAGCTTAGATTCTGTAAAAATATTTCTATTAAAGAATATGTTAGAATCAATCTTTAATGTACTGTTATTTAAAGTAGTAATTCTTATATTGGTATTTCCAGCACTACTTAGAGTATCGTGAGTTTTTTGTGAAGTATCAAGTTCCGCACAATCATAGGTGCCATCGGTATTTTCCTTACATAATGTAAATATTCTTGTTCCTAATGTCTGATCAATAATTCTAAATCGAATTTGAATATCGTTAGTATCTGATAAATTTAGATAATTGTGATACAAACCACTAGATAAGGTCTGTGGTTTATTGCTAGTAAATTTTAGATATTCATGATTAAATATTGTATTAGGATTATATCCTGAGAATAAATCATACTTTACTATAGAGTTGATAGCTTCTGACGAATTCTTTGCGTCTTTATCTAGTGCGTTTTTAGACCAGATAAAATAACCTCCTGTAGATTCATAATAAACGACGCTAGAAGTTTGGTATGTTAAATTACTAGTTCTGGTATATGAATGTGGAATAGGTGAAACGTTTGTTACCGTGTCAGAATAAGGATTTTTGAATATATAAGAATCATGGATTACTCTGTTATATGTTCCAGGATTACTTGTGTTAAAATTTTCTGTATATACATTATAATAAAATATAAACAAGTTTTCATATGTGCTATCTTTTAAATTTGTTCCAGATAATTTACTAAGATAGGAAGGGTTGATAATTACCAACCCATCATACTTCGCCTTGATTGATCTGTAAGCAGCATTAACAGAAGCACTAAACTCATTAGTGATACTACTCAAGGTTTTATCTTGGATTTTTATTCTAAGTATAGCATCTCCCTTTTTAACATTTTTAACAATCATGTCTGAGAAATATAAATCTGTGTCATCTATTTCCAAAGACATTTTATATTGATTGTTTTTTAATTCTATAAAATCTATTGCTCTGTTTTCAAAAGGTTCAATGTCTTCTGATACAGTGGAATTTATAGAATTATCATTTAATACATAATCAGAAAGCTTGCTGGTATAATAATAATTATTGTCTGCTTGATAACTGTTAGTAAGTTCTACATCTGAGGCATAGTTGATAGTATATCCAGGAGCCCCTATAAAAACAGGTAATCCTTTGTTTAGTCTAGGCCTAAGATTAGATTTAGAGTAGTCAAAAGAAAACAAACTACCTTTTTCTTCATAGTCTCCCCAATAATACATCAAGCCTAATTGATCTATAGCGTATACGTCTGTAGGTCCTATGGAGATACTACTCCATTTCTTCCCTGCTAGTTGCCTGTTTTCTGCAGAAATCTGACCACAAGCTCTATTCTCCGGAGTGTTTCTTAGTCCTAGAGTAATAAATATTTGTTGAGGAGTGTTGGTAAAGTCTGCATCTAAATTAGGAATAAGACCAGTAGATAATTTAATTCTTGTATTATCTGGTTGATAGCCAAAAATTATATTAGATCCCCAAGCGTGCATATTGTTGTCTTCATCTATCGCATATAGAGTATTATTACAAACATGTATTGATGTATAATTATTCCCGTCTACTTTCACAGGAACTTGATCCACAATGCTGTTTTCTGCAAGAGAAGCCCCTAATTGACCTAGTGTATTTTTGCCCCAAGTATATATGTTTCCGTCTGTGGATAAAACGGCTATAACATCATCTCCTAAAGCAACATCAAGAGGAATTATATTAGAAGGTAAAGTATACTTTACTAATCTACCACCATATTCTACAGAATCTCTCAAATCAATCATGTAGTCTAAAGTTTCAGGTTTTAAAAACCATACATTATTATTGTCATCTAATAAAACTGCTGAGTTTTGTTTTGCGTCATTATTGGTTTTTATTCCATTATGTATTTTAGTAAAATTAACATTAGACAAGTGCCTAGCAAAAGACAGATCTTTAGCATAGAATGTATTTACGTTATCTACATAAGCTTCAAAATCCATTACAAATCTTTCGTAATAAATATCATCCACGAGAAATGACACCCTATCTTCTGCTAATACTGGAATGGTAACTACTTTTGTCGTGTCATTTAGATCAAATGGTATGACTGAGAATTGTTCGTTATTCTTTTTAACAATTATTTTTAAATTTCCAGGATTAGAATTAATAACTTTCCATCTCATATTAAGAGTAAGTGTCATAACTCCTTTAATTTTACTGGTTAAAGTTGAAAAAATATTGTCTGCTTCTTGAAGTCCATTGGTTTTAAGAGGTTCACTACGCTTCCCTGAGCCAAAGAAAGTATCTGCTGTTTGAAAAGATTCTCCAGCCCTGTTATTTCTTGTAGCAGTAATAAATTCTGGATTATTTTCTACGTCCGTAGATGAAACTCCAGCTGTAGATTGTGAAGAAACAAAATAAAACTGATTATCGTTGATAGGAACAGACTTAATAATTTTCTGGTTATGAACCTGGTCTGATATAAATTGGTTTGCTGACAAGTCCAAAATATAGAAAAGTGTTTGATTGTATTTGATTGAATTTACTTCTTTATTCACACCGGACATAATGTATACTTTGGCAGTATTATTATTTTCTATTAATGTATCAGAAAGCACCTCTCCTCTTACAATATACTTATTCAAAGTGTTGGTTGTTAAATTTATTTTGTATAAATTTTCTACAGGTTCTGTTAAAGAAACATTAGAATCTATAATACCATAATCATTAATATCTATATCTTTAAAGCTATATATTCCCTTGTCTAATATCCAAACATTATCATCGTAAAAATACATAGAAACAATATTGTCGTCTGCAAATATATTACTAGATGCATCTGTACTAGTTAATGGGAAAACATTAGCTTTTATCAGGGGTAAATTCCTACTTATATCTTTAATGTTGGAATATGGAAGACTTAAGACTCCATCATTTTCTTGTACTACTATAAAATTTTTGCATGATACTGGATTAGAGTCTGAGCTTAGTTGAGCATTTTCAAAATTACCTAGTATAACCAAGTTGTTTCCAGAATTATTGACAGCAAGCTGATAAACAGCATTTATTAACCACCCAGTATTTTTATATCTATCTCCACCACCAGAAAAAGTGATATAGTCTACCCAAACCCCATCTTTTTGATAAACAACACCGAAATCACCAGCTAATAATAATTTCCCTTTATATTCAACGGCAGACCTGATCTTATATGCACCGCTATCTTTCTCAAAATCAGAAGAGTCCTGATACTCTTTAATAAGATACTCTACAGGACTTCCCCCTAGATTTATTAATTTGATTTTATCTCTATTGTTGTCTATAAAAAGTAGGTCTGACATAATAATTCCTAATTGTGTTTGGCCATAATTTATTATTACACCGTTGGGGTTGGGCTATTAGTATATGTTGGAGTAGTGGTTTGTGTTATCTCAGGAGTAGCCGAAATAGATGGAGAAACGCTTATTGTTGGAGTTGGAGTAGGAGTTGGTTCTATAGCCTTGGCGTTAGCAGACAAACCAACATTATACCCATCAACAGACTTAATTTCTCTCCATTGACCTTCAAATATAATTTTAGGTCTTTCAATATAGTCTAATTCTTCTAAACTTAAAACATTATTCAAATTAGATCCCCAGCCATATAATTCGCCGTTTGATATAGCTAGAGAACAATCTCGACCTGCCGCTACACGACTCCATTTTATATTATCATTTACTTTTACAAATTGCTCATTGGCTTCAAATATAGTGCCTCCAGAATCACCATTTCCTAAATTATCCACATTGGTAATTGGAGTAGGAGCAATATCACTATTAGTTGCATACTTAGTGTAAGATTTGGTTGTTGGATTATAATAAGCTGCTTTATACCACTCGTTAATATCACAGAGCCATAAAAACTTTTCAGTACTTGGAGTTTGTTCTGTTCGTTTTATTGTTGCGTTTTCAACTTCATAAGCTAAATAGATACTATTCAAATCATCATTGACCGTACCAAAATCTATGTACCGAGTTATTCCAAAAGTAATATTATAAACACCGCTATTTAATATTTGATGTGTTGGAGGATGATAGTAATTATTAAATTTCCAATTAACATATCTTAATTTATTACTTAATAAGAGATAATTAACAGGCTTTTGTTCCATATTTGGTTTACAAAAGTAATTGTCGTTATCAACATTGTATGTGATTCCTTGCAAATTACTATCCATATTCTTCCACAAAGAGAATGTTTCAACGTATTCTTTGTTATTGTTAAGAAAATCTACATATTCTTTATTAGTGACAAGATACTTAGACATAGCATATTCATACTGAACAGAACCTAGATTATTCGCATCTGGTAAGTTATCAACGTCTGATATTAATACAAATTCTTCTTCGAGTGGTTTCTGTGTAAAAAATTCTATATCACTTGAGGCGCAGAGCCTGAAACCTATATCAGGAGATCTAACGTTGCAATTTGCTGTTCGTGTGATAGACGTAATTTCTTCTAAATTAGAAATGTAAGACCCTCCTAGTATAGGCAAATGGTCTGTATACGAATCATCATTAGACAAAACCATTTCATAAACATTTCCATTTTGATCATAGGTTCCATAGGCACTAGATCTACCATTAGTACCAATGGTAGTAATTTTATTGGTATTATCTTGATGGTTATGAACATTTTGTATTGACAAGCCTCCAGTACCGCTAATATTGATAGTACCCACCATACTAGAATGAAATTGACAGACATAATATAGTGTACTGGGCGCGTCTGAAGGAACATTAAATATTATAGAACCATTAGATGTTCCATTACCTGAGACTCCACTGTTATACTGACTTCCTGTTCCTGTACTAGCAGAAGTTTTTATGTAGAAAGGATGGCCACTAGCACTAATATTAAATAAATAACTACCTCCTCTAACTAAGTTAAGAGTAGGATTGCTAGACCCATTTATGGTGTAAGATGAAGCCCCTATATTACTAACGGAAAAAGTCTGATCATAACTAGAAGAAGCTGACGATTGAGATATACTAACCGTAGGAGTTGGGGTAGGAGTTTCTGGTAAGCCTATAGGACTACTACTTACTGATATGCTAGGAGTAGGCGTCATTGTAACAGACATGCCACTAGTTGTAGGAGTAATCGAAGGTGTTGGGGTTTGTGTAACTTGTTCTGTGCTTGTAGAAGGAGTAGGTGTAACTGTAACATCAATTTCCTGGCTGTTACTGACGGATATAGTTGGAGTAGCAGATGGTGTGACATCAGGAACTGTTGAAACACTTGATTCTGTTGGTGTCGGCGTTACTTCTGTCTCTGAAGATAAAGAACCTGTGGGAGTAGGAGTAATCTCTTGTTCAAGAGATACAGAAGGTGTTGCAGTTGGTGTTGCTTCTAAATCTATTGATAATGTTGGGGTAGCTGTCGGTGTGACTTCTATATCAACAGAAACTGTAGGTGTCGGTGTTGGACTTTCTTCTATAACTTCGGGAACATCTCCTATTGCAGCATCAATAGTATTTGAAGGGGTGATACTCTGAGTAATCGAAACGCTAGGTGTTGGAGTAGGGGTGTAGAATCTAGTTGGGGTAGGAGTCAACCCTCCTATATTAGCCCATGAGGCTTTATTGTCGTAATTCGCATAATTTTGAGCATTGTCTAAAAGTCTTATGCCCAGCTGATAAGAACTGTTATCTCCATATGCATAAATTACATCATTTTTTAATATCAAGGCATGACGATTGCCTACAGATATTTTATATTCATTTTTAAAATCTGTATCAACAATTTTTGTTTCTTGACCATTTATAGAGTCACTACCAATCAGGTGCAATCTATCATCACCTACTCTTTTAGCAAAAGAAAGCGAATCGTAAGAAAAAACTTTTTCCCATCCATAATTTAGAGAATTATTGGTGAAGTATGGGACGAAAGACTGAGATTGTCTTCCATGCACACTACCACAAAAATACATATTGCCAGAATCACTAATTAGAAAAGTATGATTTCGACCACATGAAACATCTATATATTTAAGATTGTTTAATTGTCTAGGAAATTTAATGTTTAATTCGTCTAATGCTAATTGTCCATTACTATTGTCTCCCCAGCGATACACAAGATTTTGCTGATTTATAACATAAGTGAATTTATTACCCAATGAAATTTTATATGGGTCTTGAAATAAATTATTAATTGTATAGCCTAGTTTTTGCACATCTTGTTGAGGATTAGATAAATTAACACCTAGCTGATATTTATCGTTTTTACCGAAAGGCAAAAATACCCTTTTAGAATCTATTCTCGATTCTACTACATTATGATCCGATCCTGCATTAATATCTATATAAACACTTTCTACATCAGAGGCTCTGAAAATATCAGAAATCTGCACAAATTCCGATGCTTTATTCCAAGTATAAATAAAATCAACAGGCAGTGGGGTTGGACTAGGTTCTGGAGATGGTCTAGGAGTACCAGATCTAGATACTGAAAGACTAGGAGTTATTGTTGAAGTCGGTTGTGGAGTAGTAGGTGGTTGAACAATTAATTCTCTGTTTTCTATGTCTAACTTACTAATCTTAATTTTTTCAGCTAGTATATAAGATAGTGATTCATAATCATCAATATTCTTTTTAGAATTAGAAAAAATATTTTGAGATTGTACATCTAGCCAAGCGTCATCTATATTGTTGTAATAATTTTTTTCTTTTAATAATGCAAAGAATACTCTTTTGATAGAGCTGTTATCTTCAACATAAACACCACCAATAGTATCTCTTAAATCATTTGCATTGATAGAACTATTGTACAAAGATTGATACAAGTAGGAGGTGTTGCTTAAGTCTACAGATTTAAATATTTGTTGTGTAACTTGAGTACTTTTACTAGAAACTAACTCTAGAAATTTGCTATACTTTTGACCTTTTTTAATTGTGTAAATATCTGATTTTTCTACATTTATCAAATTAGAATTGTCTAAAGATTCTGCAGAAATATCGTTTATGGTATGACTTGTTCCATTAATCTCTATCCTATTATTGTATTTTAGTATCTTATAAGGTTTATATGAAACAAACTTAATGCTTACACAATTTTCTATTGTTTGTGGTAGACGAGTAGATATAGTTTGTCTATCTATAAAAATACAATCTTCTATATATGCTCTATAGGTTTCTGATGTAGATGTTGTAAATTCAATAAAGGGCGTGTCTTCTTTTTTATCATAATTACCAATAAATTTAGGAGCACCGCTATTATTAGTTACTAAGTTTCCAAAAATATCTGAGTTAAACTGTAAATTAATTACATTAGTTAAAACTTTAAAAGATATATATTGCCTAACAGCATCTAAATTTAAATCATTATCTGTTCTAGATCTATAATTAGATGATAATACATCAAACTTAATATTTTCATAAGCATTAACAAAATAAGAAACCCTATTTTTTGAAATAAGATTTTTATTATTATCTATATAAAATCCATATATCCACTGCAATTTATTCATCTGTGTAGTTACTAATATTAAAGGTATTTAATATATCTTCTGTTTCCTTGTCTTTTTCTACAATAATATATAGGTATTCAGCTGTTTCTTTAATTTCTGAATTTATATTATTAGTACTGCTATATTCTATGTCTGTGTTTTTGAAATCGGATAATTTAATCATTAATAACATTCCTGAAAATTATTAGTATAAACCAAAATTGTATTATGATCTACTAATCCACTAATATTGTCTGTAACCGCGATATTCAAGTTCATAAGACTAATTGATCCGCTAAAGTCTAAACGAACAGCTATGTTCTGATCTGAACTATTTGCTGTTATATTTTGCGTAGAAGGAACGAGTCTTACTTCTGATGCTTGATTTATACTGTCAACAATATCTATTTTGTATGATCTTCCTACCTCTAATCTATTTAATTGTATTTTAATATTTTTAGAAAGCATAACGGGAGTTTGAGTTGTTGTTGGTGTTGTCGTTGGATCTGGTGTTGGTGTCTGACTGTTAGTAGGCGTAAAGGTTTGTGAAGGAGTTGTTGTAGGCGTTGCTTCTGGTGTTGAGCTATTTGAAGGAGTAACGCTATTTGTAGGGGTATTGCTAGGTGTTTGACTATTTGTTGGGGTATTAGTTGGATCAGGAGTACTCGTAGGTAATGGTGTTAATGCAGGTGTCTCTGTTTGTGTTGGTGTCTGAGTTTGTGTGGGTGTAGAAGTCTTAGTAACAGACGGAGTAGGTGTAGGACTAGGAATAGGAAGTTCTGATGATGGAACAAAGGCATTTTGAACGTTTTTCAATTCATAAAGCTTGTTGCTGTCTAGACTATAAACATAAATAATTTGATTATCTGTGCTATTTAGAATTGTCCTAAAGTCTTGTAAACCATATTGAGATGAGGTGTCTACATCATCATACTCTAAATTAGTTCTAGCATAAATTGGCTTGTCTATTTGAAGAATTCCATTGGTGGCAAAATTATCACCCGAATGGAAAATATGAGCATATCTAGATCTATTAGCTGTAAACGCTTGATATTCTGATGGTTTATTTAAAACTACAAAAATATTTCTTTCTAAAACAGGACTAGGAGAAAATGATGGAGTTACTGTCTGTGTAGTAGTCTTCGTGGGTGTTGCGGTAGCGGTGGCTGTTGTTGTAGGTGTAGGTGTAGGTGTTTGAGTCGGACAGTAAACATCATCTGTATATCCTGTTACATACGCATGGTTTGTAACTGCAGCTTTTCCGACAACAACAATTCTGTTTTCTGTATCTAGTGTTCTTCTAATATATAACTTGTCAAAGTTTTGATCTTCTGTTAATTTACTAACTAATTCATCAATCGTCCACCAATCTGAGAGTGCTTGAGGATTAGGTTTTTTAGGTATTCTACTGTCTTCTTCAAAAAAATCACCAGTATTATCACCATCATAAACTAAAACACTAGGTATAAGAGACTCAACCCCATAACATAAGCCTGTGACAGTAGAAGCAACATAATAATAATTGTAACCAGCCTGAGGTCTAGTTTGAGTAGGTGTGGGCGTAGAAGTATTAGTTCGAGTTATAGTAGGAGTGTTAGACTTTGTTGGGCTTTGAGTAGGAGTGCTAGTTCTTGTATTTGTAGGAGTTTGCGTTGGTGTTGCGGTAGGAGTTTCTGTATTAGAAGGGGTGAAACTAGGAGTTATGCTTGGAGTAGCAGTATGACTTGGTGTTATTGTTTGAGTTGGACATAATGCAAAATCAATTACTTTAACAGCGGTAGGATCGTTATCGTCTTTTTGTACAGTATATATTACATTTTCTTTTATCTGTTTAACATAAAAATTTTGAGAACCTACAAAATGACTTGAATTTAAGGCAATAAGTTCATCAATACTATATTTATCTGAAAAATCTGTTTCATAAATTTTATCCCCAACCTGTAAAACATTATCTCTATCATAAATAGGTATTTCTACCCAAGTATTAACATAACCGACACTTGTAGTGGGAGTTGGAGTTTCTGTATTTGTAGGAGTAGGATCAATTGAAGTGTCTGTCGTGCAATCCACAGTTATAAAATCTAAAACATTGATATCAGGTATCTCTGCTTTAATAACATTAAATCTAGAAAGGGTTAAAAATACTAAAACTTTAAACTCAACATAAGTATTTTCAGCACCTGCTTGAGGTGTGTAATTAAATGTAAGAGTTTGCGTCTGTTGCAAATCGTTAAATTTTAACGATGTAGCAGTTGCTCCATTTACACTATTAACAGTTGTACCGCCAAAAACATGAGTACCTGTAGTATTTTCTCTAGTTAGAACTATTGTTTTTTCACCAGGAGTTGTGTCTGAAAATCTCAAAAGTAATTCAGCACCCTGAGAGCATTCTTCAGAGCTGTTCAGTTGTAATAAGGTCTGTGTAAAATTAAGAGTTGCCATAATTATTTATCCGTCCACGCATTTAAATATAAAAAATTCATCTTCTGTAATATCCGCAGTCTCATCTTTAATAGTAAGTTTAATTAAAAACTTAGTACTACTACCTGTATAGCTTGTTACTATATTGATATTGTGTTTAGCTTCATTTGCTTTAAAAGTTTCTGTAGTAGGTTCTATCTTAGCGAACTGTCTCTCCGAAGGATGGGCCACAGAAAAAGTAAAAGTATAATTATTTCCAACTGTTAAATTGCCTATTTCTACAATAAATGAAGCAATATTGGAGCAGTTCATGTTAAATTCATTACTTAAAATTTCTTTATTTAAAGTAAATCTATCTACAGTAAATTTTTTGATTGTATGATAAGGAACAATATCGTCTGCTTTAGGTGGTAAAAAGCAAACATCGTCTGAAATATGAGATAGATAGTATTGTTTAGATTGTAGTAGGCTTGTAGAAGAAACGGTAACTGTTGGGGTGGCTGTATTTGTTGGCGTGTTTGTTGGTGTAGTAGACGCTGTATTAGTCGGTGTCAGTGTAACAGTAGGTGATATTGTTGGAGTAACGGTATTGGTTGGTGAAAATGATGGTGTTGGCGTAGGAGATGGACAAAGTATAAAGTCTACTACTGAAGCATCACTATCTCCTGTATCTTGTACTTTATATATTACGTTCTCTTTTTCTTTTCTGACATATAAGGTATTACTATTACTAAATTTATTATTAAGCTCTGAAAATTCATATTTTTCTAACGTGTTATTTTTAAATAAGTCTTCGTTAAGGTCTAAAGCGAAATCTGTTTGACCTGTACTATCATAAATGTATACTCTCTCATATAAAGAATGAGAACCGTTCGTAGTGCTTGGAGTAGGAGTGGCAGTGCTTGTAGGAGTCGGGGTGATAGGATTAACAATAATCTCTCCAACCGCAGGTTCTTTACAGTCTATTGTTAAATAATCAATAATTTCAGAGTCTACCCCTAATTCAGCTTTAAATACAGAAAGCTTAGCTTCTGCAATTAGAACCCTAGCTGTTACAACGATAGCTTGATTAGCGACAGAACTATCGTAATCAAATGTTAAAATTAGCTTTTCACCTAAGGTTTTAGAAAGATTACTGATACCTGTAACACTATCAAAGACAGCATCAGTAAATGCATGCTGACCAATGTTACTAGATTTACTAATTGTAACCGTATTAGAAACTTCACTAGGATATATCGTAAAAATTACATTTAGTCCTGAAGTACATTCAGTGGAACTTGCTGTTTCTATAATCGTATTATTAAATAATATTTTAGACATAATTTATCCAGAACATGAAAAAATGAAAAATTCGTTTTCGGTTACACTAGTTGTCAAATTTTCAATCGAAAACCTAACCAATATTTTATTAGATGATCCGCTATAAAAAGATATAATATTAATGTTTTGACTAGTTTCTTTAGCTATAAAAGTTTCTTGATTAGGCTGAACACTAAATAAGCCAGCTTCATTATCATGAATAACAGCAAAGTTAAACTTATACCTATTACCAACAATAAGATTTCCTAATTGAACAATAAAGCTACTACCATTGACACAATCAAATTCAAATTCATTATTTACAATCTGATTATCTGTGGTAAATCTGTCCACTGTAATAGTTTTTGTTTTATGGTATGGGTCTACAGAATCATTATCTGGCGGTAAATCACAAACATTGTGTATACTATCAGACATAAAATACAATTCTGAATTTCTAACATCTGTAGCCGATGGAGTAAAAGTGGGTGTTACAGACTGAGTGGTTGTAACAGTCGGTGTTTGTGTCGCAGTTGCTGTCGGTGTTTCGTTGGGGGTTGAGGTTTGTGTTGCTGTAGGTGTCTGTGTTGTTGTATTGGATGGTGTCACAGTAGCAGTAGGACTATTTGTCGGCGTGTTGCTGGGAGTAACCGGAGGTGTTGGTGTTGGAGTAGGACACAATACATAGTCGCTTATTTTAACAAAGTCAGTATTTTGCAAATTAATAGTACCGTAGGCACCTCTTCCTGATGGGCTAGATGCATAGTACAGAGTGTCTATATTTTCTGAATGTAAAACGTCAATAGTAATAGTTCCGTTAGCAGTGCCAATAATATCGTCATAATTTTGAGCAAGATTAAGTTCCCCTGCGACTTTTTGTATCCAGAAAGCATACTGCCCAGTATCAATATTAAAATTATATCTAGAATTCTTTTTTAGGTTTAATGTAGGATTCAATTCTCCATTAATCAAAAATCCCACTTTTTCTGAAGTATAATTAGCTTCTAGTTTAATAGAAGAAACACTGTTACCATTCGTGATATTAAAGGAAATAGTATCATTCTTGTTAACAGAAATTGTTATTGGGGAAATGTCTGTAAATGGATTAAGTTCAGTAATTTTACTGTCTACAGTATCTATTACTACATTATTCTTTTTGATTTCAATTCTAGAGTCTAAAGCAATATTAAAACTAGGTTCTTCTTGACCAATCTTTAATGTTATTTCTCCATCGTGCTTAGCTGTTATAACGAGATCTCTATTACCTACATTATATCTTTCTGTAATCAAAGGAGTTGTTGGATTGCCCAGATTTAATCTGATAGTAGGAGTAACATCTCCTGCACTATTGTGTGTAAGAGATTTATTATCTAGAGTGACACTAACAGCTACAACTTCTACTATATCATCTGTTGTGTATTTTTCTAATTTAAATAAAACATTTTCTCCACTCTTTTTAATATATAAATCATTTTTACCGGGTATGTTTTGAACAATGCCCTTCAAATCAGATAACGCCCAAAACTGAGTGCCTTTAGAGTCTTTATATAGTTTTTCTTCTAATCTTAAATTTTGACTTTTATCATAAATATTTATTTCTGCCACGCTGTCTGGTACAACAGTTGTACTGGCTGTAAGAGATGGGGTGTAAGTAGGAGTAGTTGTAGGAGTAGCTGTATTTGTTGGCGTTGCGGATGGGAGGATGGCTAAAGGATCGCATATAATAGTTATGAAATCTTCTACCGGTTCCAATGATGGGGTTGTTGTATTAGATAGTGAACCTATCAAAACAAAGGCAGCTATATTTTCAAACTGAGAAAAAATCGTAACCGACTGTTCTGAAGATGTAGCCTCAAAGACATAGTGCTGTGTATTATCATCAACTACTACAAAAGACTGTCCTGATGAGTCATTCAGCTTAAAGCTTAGAGATCCTTCATCTTTGGTTTTTTGTAAGGTTAATTTATATGAGTTTCCACTAACCAGCTCAGATAGAGATACTACAAAAGACCTACCAGTTTGACATTCATTGGCGTTATTAAAAACTAATTTTGTACTTGCAAATTTAATCTTCATGTGGTTGATCCTGTAACATTATATAATAGTATTTCTGATTGAGTATACTCTGTAGTCAAATTAAGGATATCCATCTTTAACAAGAATTTTTTAGATGTTCCTTGATAAAGTAATATTGTATTAATATTCTGTTTGTTTTCTGAAGCTGTAAATTCTAAAACAGCTGGGAAAAGACTAATCTCTCCTGCGGCTTCTCCGGTTATTGGTCCAGAAACAGTTTCATCTGCACCTTCATAATAATGGCTGAAAGTAACCTTGTAATTATTGTCTTCTGTTAAATTACCAAGATTAATAATTAGACTTGTAGCCACGTCTGGTTTAATTTCTTGCAATTTATCTACAATATCAATTGTAATATCATTGTTAGGCATAGCAACTTTACACAACTCAACATCATCGTAACTTACATAATATCCCACCTGATCTAAATCATCTGTAGCTGTAGGAGTAGAAGTTCCAGTAGGTACTGGAGTTGCTGTTCCCGTAATAGTCTGTGTTACAGAAGATGTGTAGGTTGGCGTATTTGTGTTAGTTGGTGTGACTGTTGGAGTGCCAGTATTTGTTGGTGTTTGTGTGGGTGTTGTTGTGTTTGTTGGAGTTGGGGTTGGACATACCGTAGGATTGGTTATATACGCATCACCTACATCAAAAGTTTCTGCTCCAAATCTTTCTATGAATGTGTTTACAATAGTAGCAGTCAAAGCACCAGCGTCTAGATCCGATCCTTGGTCAAATTGAATACCATTGGGATTATCACCCGGACCATTGATTACTACTCCATTATTGTTTTTAATTCTTAACCAAGTAGCATCACTATGAGGATTTCTAAGGCTTGTTGGTCCGGTTTGTAAATAAGTGTATTTAATAAATTCAGGAATAGTTTGACTACCTTTGTGCCAAGTCTCTGGCTGAGTTTCATCATACGCAGTATCAGGATTATCAGTTGTTAAAGGATTTTTATAAATAGCTAAAAGATTTGCTGGTAGAGGATGAACTGGTAAAAATCCACTTTTATTAATGTCTGTTAGTGTCATAGAGCCTGTTTTGTTTAAAGCCCCAGATTGATTTAAAACACTATAGTCTAAAATGCTTTTATTTTCAGAAGCAGCAAGAGCAGAATATTTATTAATCTGACTTTGAGTAATCAGGTTTGACGTATCTGAACTAATAGTCGTACTAGCATATCTAGAGTATTCACTTCTTCCTATACCCTCTTGATCATATACTACGTCTCCAGATTGTGGTCTATACCCATTAACTCTAGAGTCAATGTCACTATCATCAAAAAGTATATTATTAAGATTAAACTCTCCTATAAATACAGAATCCCAAAAAACATCAAATCTTGCACGAGTACAGCCATGACCAAATTGCAAAAACGGAGTTGTTCTATTATTACTCACGTTTACATCATATGTGTTATAGTTACCACCATTATCTGTAACTGAATTTTCAGCAGCATATATCATCTCAACAGTGTAATCAACGAGTCTAAGTCTACCAGGAATTAATATTCCTCCTAGAGATTCTTGCTCTAAAACCTCATTAATTTGATAAAGGCTACCGTCAGATGTGTCTTGCAGATACAAGACATTAACTGATGAATCTACACCGCTTAATAAATCTCTTAAGTCGCTAAACTTCCATGTGTTTTGTGCGCCATCTTTGTAAATCTTATCTCCCTCAGCAAAAACCTGTCCATTTCTTTTAAAGACTTCTATTGTTGCAAACCCTGTGTCTGTTACACAGAAACCATTGAGATTATCAGAAACTCTAAAGGTAGCAGTAAATAGGTTTTGGGTAGGAGTAAAAGAAGGAGTGTTCGTGGTTGTAGGAGTGTTTGTTGTAGTCGGAGTAGGTGTCGGACAAACTGTTTCTTTAGCAGCAACAACTGCGTAGCCGTCAGAACCCTTAGAAACATGGAAAATAGTTGTAGAGAAAATCGTGGTGTTAGATTGTCTTATATATACCTTAGCAGGTAATGAAGATCTGTTTGTTATGTTACCATCAGCATCGGTTTCAGCTAGTCCTATCGCTACTAAAATATCATCATAATTATAAGGATTAAATATAACATCTTTATATAGCACAGAGCCTATGTCGGTGGTGCCTTCTTGATAATAAATATATATTTGACCTAATGGGTCACTATAACAAAGGCCCTCTTTTGTAGTGTCTATATTCCAAAGAGTTTCATCAAAGAAATCTGTTGCACTCGGAGTGATAGTAGCTGTATTGGTAGGTGTGCTCGTATTAGTTGCTGTTACACTCGGGGTTTGAGTTGTAGTGCTAGTGTTAGTAGGTGTAGCCGTTGCACTACTAGTGTGTGTTGGAGTGTTTGTTGCGGTACTAGTAACTGTAGATGTAACAGTTGATGTGGGAGTTGATGTTATTTTAGGAGTTTCTGTAGGGCAAACCAAATACTCTACTACATAACTATCTGGCTCTGTGTTCTTTTCTCCTCTAAGATTGTCTATGTCAGAACTTAGACTATCTGTATCGCTTTCATTGATTCTCCTAATTTTTGCTATAATGTTCTCATTAGGTTTTTTAACAAATAATTCTTCAGAAGTAGAATTTACTATGTTCTGAAGTTGTTCAAAATCCCATCTAGATAATTTATTATCCTTAATTCTTTTTAATACTTCATTAAATTGTAAAACCTTATTCCTATCCGCTATATCTATTGATTGAATACCCGTGTAGGTGGGAGTAGGAGTAGGTGTTTGTGTTATGGTTTCTGTGACAGTATTGGTTGGAGTAGAAGTAAAAGTAGCAGTATTTGTTGGCGTAGGAGTAACCAGTACAATTTCTGAACAGTCAATAGCTACAGAATCATTAATATCTCCACCGACATACTGATTTGTAGAAGTGTCTAGGGTTAATAGCTCAGACTGTATGATGAAATATCTAGCTTTTTTTAATACAGCATTAATAATTATCTGATGATTAGAACCATCGCTTTCAAAATTATATGTTTCTGGGGCTATACTAACTATACTATCCTCAACATTAGAAATATATGTTGTAACAACCCTATATCTAGACCCTCTAACCAAATTAGTTAATTGTAAAGTTAAGTCCACACCATTATGGCAAACTAAAGCTGTTTGTGTTGTTTTTACTAAAGCTTTATTTTGTGAATTAATAAATTGTAAAGAAGCCATAATTTAACCTATGAACACGTTAATATAAAAAATTCTGAATGATTCAACGAACTGGTAATATTTGTTAAAGAAAATTTAATAATTAATATATTAGTGCCAGAATATTCTATAACAGTTTCAACATTTCTGGTTTCTTCTCTAGCAATAAAAATATCAGAAGTAGGAGCCAATTTTGTATTTGCTTTATGGTCTGGTAAGTATACAGAAAATTCATATTTATACTTATTATTAATTGTAAGCCCTTGCAAGTCTAACTGCAATAAATTATCTTGATTACTACAACTGATTGTTGTTATCGGTTTATTTTTCAAAGTATATAAAACATTCTCTGGATATAATTGACACAAAAATTCAGCATCGGCTGCTAGTTGATATGTTTCATTAGTCATCCTAGAAGACGTTATTGAAGGAGTCGGGGTATTGGTCGGTGTTTCTGTAGTTGTTGGAGTGTATGTAGGGGTTACTGTTGGGGTGTTAGTATTAGTTATCGTAGGGGTGTTTGTATTAGTAGGCGTGGGAGTAAGCAAAGGAGCCACACTTAAACAATCTACAATCACACTGTCATTATCTAAAACAGTAGAACCTATTTTAAGATTTAAATTGATAATAAAATATTGAGCAGACTGAACTCTGATTGATATATCGTTTACTATAACACTAACTTCATCTGTAATATTAATATTTGTTGTTTCAGGATTAATTTCTACAAAACCATCTGTTGATACGGCAGATGTCTCTATTATATAGTTGGTATCTTTTTCTAAATCATTTAATCTAACAGTTAAATTAACTCCTGTGGTACATTCACTAACATTTTCTACTACTATTTTATTAGTTTGTACCTCAGTAGTTGCATCAATTATTGTTATTTTTTCATCGGCCATATTAAGTCTCACATGTTAATGTAAGGGGATCACTATTAGTTGTTAAACTTTCAAACTCGTCTGTAGTAGTTACAGTAAGTACAATTGTGTTGTCTGATATCTTTATGTTAGATAAAATGAGTTCTATACTTTCAGTAGAAGATTTACCGTAAAAATATCCTGAGCTTGGATATATATCACATTCACTCACAGATCCAACACCTTCTATATCAAAGCTTCTAGACGCAACACTCCAAGAATATCTTCTATTATCTGTCTTAATATTATTGTATCTCAATATACATATTTGTTGAGTGCTAGAGCAATTGATGAGTTTATCAAGTGGCTCATCTATAGCTATATTATAAGGACTAATATCAGTAGGTGTAGGAGTTGAAGTTCCTGTAAGAGTAGGAGTATTGGTTGCAGTTATCGTTGGTGTGTTGGTAGGTGTCTCAGTATTGGTCGGTGTGTTAGTAGCAGTTTGAGAATTTGTAGGAGTATTGGTTAAAGTATTAGTGGGTGTGTAGGTAGGAGTACTAGTATTTGTTGGCGTTGTTGTGGGTGTTTGCGTTACTGTTTTTGTGACAGTTTGTGTGGGAGTATTCGTAGAAGTTGTAGTATTTGTTGGAGTATTACTTATTGTAGGAGTAGGAGTTACATCAGTAGTTTCTGTAGGAGTGACACTGTTTGTTGGTGTATTACTGGCTGTTTGAGTAAACGTGGGTGTGTTCGTTGGAGTTCCAGTTACAGTATATGTTAGAGTTGTAGTTGGTGTTTTGGTTGGTGTTTGTGTGCTAGTAGCAGTATTTGTTGGGGTATTAGTCGGTGTTGCAGTTGATGAAGCAGTCACTGAAGGGGTAACTGTGTTCGTTGACGTATTTGTAGGAGTACTGGTGTTTGTAGGAGTAACAGTAGGTGTTTTAGTTGGTACAAGCAGGTAATCTACGACTTTAGCGTTAACACCATCAAATTCTATTTTTTTAATTAAATTTTCATCTGGTTTTCTCAAGTATAAAACATCATCTTCTAGTGTCATAAAAGGTAATACTGAAATCAACTCACTTTTAGTCCAAGAGGTTTTATCTAACTGTAATACTAGCTCATCTTTTTCTAAATTAACATTATCATCAAAAACCTTAATAGAAGCTTGACTAGTTGTTGGTGTAACAGTAGGGGTGCTAGTTGACGTAACTGTTGGAGTTGCTGTATTGGTAGGGGTAGGTGTCAATAAAGGAAGAGAAGCGTCTGTGCAATCAAACCCAAATTCTTCTTCAGCAATTGGACTAGCAGACAAATTTTCTGCGTTTTTTAAAGAAAGTTTAAATGTATGAAATCTAGTTTGTTGTAGTCTTACATCAAAAGCAAAAGAATATTGGCTGGTGCCTTTGGGTATCACATAAAAACCAGGAGAAACTTCATCTGAAAAAGTTTTACCTAAAGGTAGCTGGTCGAGTAATTCTAGTCGATATATTACATTAGAGTCTAATCCTGTAATGCTTCCTACAACTTGAAAGCCAGTAGAGCACTCGCTTGCAGTTTTAGTTACAAAACCTTCTATATTAAGAATCGTAATATTTACACTCATTAAGGACACCTAAATATAAAATAATTGTTTTCGGAAGTGTTGTTGGTTAAATCTTCTATAATAAATTTGACAACAAACACACTAACTGATTCTGTTATATTGATTAAGTTTATGAATTCTCTTGATGTATCGGATGCTGTGAAAGTTTCTAATGTTTGTGTGTTTAAAGAAACCTTACTAGATAAAGATTCAGAATACAATTGATAACCAACCTTATATTGATTTCCTGATACAAAACCAGAAACTTGCACCCCAAGAGGCACTACAGAAGGACAAGACGATAAGTTTTCTTCGTAATCTATATAGTCTAATTTAAATTTATTCAAATCATCTGAAACCTGATACACAGAATCGAAGTTTGTATTTGCTAAATATGTTAATACTTCTGGAGTAGTGCTAGGAGTATAAGTTGGGGTCTGTGTGTAAGTAGGAGTTTGTGTAGCTGTAGCGGTATTGGTCGGAGTTTGTGTAGGAGTGTTGGTAAATGTGTTAGTTACTGTGGGTGTGTATGTAGGAGTATTAGTGGGTGTAGTAGTAGGTGTTTGGCTAGGAGGTATTGGATTGTAAGTAATCGTAGCAAGAGCTGAGGGATTGTTTACATCATGGTCTAAGTCTTTAACCGTAGCCCAATCTAAAACTTCTAGAGCATCTAAAATACTAGGAATAGGGACATCTTGTCCAATTAGAGGTTTAGCTTTGATATTGCAAAGACGTCTGAATAATATTGGAACTTCAACTTTCCACTGATCAACTCCATCAATAGTTTCAATATATAAACCGTCTTTATTAGTAACAACATCCAGTACTTTTAATGCGTCAAATATATCTATAATAGGTAGGTCATCACTGCCTATAAATCTAGAAGCAATATTACCATAATAATATATAGGACCATCTATGTCATAAGCCATTTACAAATCCTAACTTGAACTATAAACATTAGTATATTGAACATCATTCCCATCTGCCAAAATAACATTTGTAGGCTCAGCACTACTTAGATCACTAGTTGCTGCATTAAACTCTGTGACTATCTCTAGATAACTCATTTTATCATATGCAATACTACCGCCTGCAATAGCTATGCCACTAGAAGTTTGTACTGGTAACGAGAAATCAATCAATTCTGTTGGAAAAGTACTGCTGATTGTATTCGGTGTGAGTTCGAGCTGATTATTAAGATTTAACTGAACAGCTCCTATGGTTGTGTCACTACCAGCAGGTATAAAATTATACAATCCTATAATATTACTCAAGGTTCCATCATTATTTAAATTAAACACCATGTCTTTTAAAGTATAGTCATTAGTACCGTCTGTAATCTGAAAATTGTTAATTGCAGCAGTAGTTGTGTTTGTGGTTGGAGAATCAGGATCATAAGGTATTGTAATTTTTAACTTATCTATGTCTGATAGATTAAATAAAGGAGCATTATTAGCGATAACAAAACCTTCTCCATTATTAATTAAAGATGGAGGTAGAGCAAGCCCTGTGGAAATATTAGGTTCTGTAGTAATAGTTGGACTTCCAGAAGTTAGTTTCAAATTGGTAAATTTAAATTGAATAGTATTAACATTACCAACAGTATTGCCAGAAGGTGGTTTTAAGTATGCAGTACTAATACTCAGAGTAAATAAATTACCAGAAGTGTCGAAACTGAAAGTGAAAGGCGATTTTTGGAAAACATCTATAGGTGTAGGAGTAGGAGTACTGGTATTGGTAACCGTTTGTGTTAATGTGGGCGTAGGACTAGGAACTATTAAGTAATCTGTTACTTCAGCATCAAGATCAGAATTAATTTCTACAACCTTGATTAAATCTTCTCCGGGTTTTCTAATATATACTTTACCACCAGAATCTAAAGAGACAGGAAGTTCGGCTTCTACAAAAGAATCTCCTCTAAGCTCAAATACAACCTCTCCTTTTTCTAAAACCTCGTTAAGATTAAAAAGATCTATTTGAGCAATTTCTGTTACTGTTGGAGTTGGAGTTAAAAATGGAACAACACTATCGCATTGAACAAAAAAAGTGTACACGTTAGGACCGTTACCATTTGGTGTCCCGGAAGTTTTCCCTGTAAGTTCATATGTAGAATCAGAAGCTCCTCTATTCTTTTTCTCTAATTTATACCCAAACTTATAGAGAGAGTCATTTTGCAATCTTATCTTATAATGGAAATCTTTACTGGTAACTCCTGTGAGAGAAGGTAACGAAGCTGGTAAAGCAGCCTCTGTCGAATCTGTATTAGGAAATAACAACATTGTTGGCTGATCATCAGATAGTCCTCCTTCAGAAAGTAGTGGAACTACTGTTAATCTATATTCCTTGTTTATTTCTAATCCTAAAAGATTAACAGAAACATCGATACCATCGAAACAATTTTGTGTTGTACTAGTAAAAATTGGTGTTGGTATATTAACATGTTCTGACATTTTTTATCCTAACTTGAACACCTGTAAATGAAATGCTGACTATGATTTATCCCATCCGTTACATTGTTTAATGTAAATTTGACAACATATGGACTACCACTACTATTTGTAATACTAACAATAGAGTTGAACGTATAAGTGTCTATCAAAGCTGTAAAATTTTGATTAAGAGCATCACTGTCTGGTCCTTCTAAAACGGCTATTTTATCAGAATGATTGACGCTATATATCTCAAAATCTGCAAAGTATGTTTTTCCTAATATCAAGTTAGAAGCTGATAATGACAATATTTTTGCACCCGGACAAGATACCGTATAATCACTTCCTGTATTTATATTTACACCTACGCTGTGAGGATTGCTTCTATCTGGAACACGACTATAAAGGTCTGTAGAATTGCTTTGTACATAGTACTTTTGTAAATTCGGCGTATCTGAAGGAGTATTTGTAGGAGTAGGTGTTTTATTTGGGGTGTCTGTTTGTGTAGGAGTTTGAGTGGTAGTATTTGTGTTAGTAGGAGTATTCGTAGGTGTCTCTGTATTGGTGGGTGTTACAGTAGGAGTCTGAGTACTTGTTTGGGTACTAGTAATAGTTTGTGTTGGTGAAAATGTTAGTGTTATAGTAACAGTGGGTGTCGAAGTAGAAGTATATGTTGGTGTATTGGTCGGTGTTTCACTATGTGTTGGTGTGTTGGTAGGTGTTGCGCTGCGAGTAGGAGTATTTGTAGGGGTTCCACTATGTGTAGGAGTAGGGGTTTGACTAGGAACTAACAAGAAATCGGTTAATATAGCATTACTACTACCATCTATTTCCACAACTTTAATAAGATCTTCTCCCATTTTTCTTAAGAAAACCTTACCATCTGAATTCAAAGTCTGTATAGCTTCAACCTCAGCCTGTGACCAAGTATCACCTACAGCCTGCAATAATACCTCGTCCTTTTCCAAAGTTCTGTCTATATCAACAACGCACAACTTAGTAGGAGGAGTTCTACTAGGAGTAATTGTTGGGGTAGGTGTCATTGTTGACGTTGCAGTGACTGTGGGAGTTACTGTGTTAGTAGGAGTATTAGTGTTTGTTGGAGTGGTCGTAGGGGTTAAGAATAGCGGAGCAGTACCGCAATCGATAGAAAATTGTTCTGTCAATCCATTTAAGATACTACCATTTCTAAAAAGCTTAGCATTAAAAATAGTAGATGTATTGCCTTGTAATTTAATATTAAATGTTGATGTCGTATTAGTTACTGTTTGTGAAACAGGAATAGTCTTTTCCGTAGGTGATATGACAGCGCTTTCGTTTGTCTCTCCTGAATTAGACAGTTCTTCAATCTGTAAAGTGTAAATATCAGAAGGATTTAAATCAGATAATGTGACAACAAAATCAATACCGTTTAAACAAGTCGTTGCGTCAGACTGTATAAAGTTGGATTGTAAATTTAAAGATTCTGCCATTATGAACACCTAAAAATGAAATGCTGATTATGTGTAGTACCTGTTAGTACTCTCTTGATACTGAATTTAACAACAAAAATACCAGACCCTGACGTAATATTTACATTCGTATTAAAGTTTTGCAAAGTATTACTAGAAATAAAGTTCACTAAACCAGATTCAGTAAGAGACACACCTGAATAATCAGGACTATACAACTCAAATCCAGCCGTATAAAATTCTCCCACGTTGATATTATCAATACTTAAACTAATTAGACTAATACCGGGACAACTTAAGCTTTCTGTATACTCATTTACTGTTAAATTAAATGTAGTATCGATATCTAAATATTCAAAATACGTTTCGTTTAGTGTGTCATGGATCATATAACAATCTAGCTGAGGACTTGGAGTGGGTGTAGCAGTAGTTGTTGGTGATGCTGTATTGGTTATCGTATTTGTAGGTGTGCTAGTAGATGTCTGTGTAGGTGTAAAAGTTGCTGTGTTTGTATTGGTTGGGGTGTTAGTTGGGGTAGTTGACGAACTTACTGTGTTGGTTGGAGTTGTGCTAGAAGTAACTGTATTGGTGGGCGTATTAGTTGTGGTTGAGGTGTTCGTAGGCGTGTTAGTTTGAGTTGCTGTATTCGTAGGAGTATTTGTAACACTACTAGTAATTGTAGGAGTAGAAGTTTGTGTATTAGTGGGTGTGTTTGTTGGGGTTTCAGAACTTGTAGGAGTCTGAGTTCGTGTAGGAGTCTGAGTTCTAGTATTACTCGGAGTGACACTACTTGTTAGAGTATTAGTTACTGTAGAGGTGTTAGTTGGTGACGAAGTTTGAGTGTTCGTAATAGTGTTTGTTGGAGTCTGTGTTGGTGTTTCAGTATTTGTTGGTGTGACAGTGGGGGTCGATGTGTTTGTGGCTGTATAAGTAGGAGTTGCTGTGTTTGTAGCTGTCTGTGTGGGAGTAGATGTGTTCGTAGGAGTATTTGTTGGGGTTTTAGAAGGAGTGGGGGTAGGCGTAGGAATAGTCTGGTAATCTACTACCTTAAGAACCCCACTGACTTCTTCTACAACTTCAATAAGATTAGTTCCAGGCTTGCGGAAATAAAATGTAGTTTCAGAACTACTTAATAATGTTTGAAGCTCAGCCAAAGTCCATTGGTCTGTAGCAACGCCTGTTTCATAAATAATTTCATTATAGTTTAGTACATTGTCATCATTATATACAGTAATTTGTTTTAAAGAAGTGTCTGTAGGAGTATTGGTTGGTGTTTCACTATTAGTAGGAGAATAAGTAGGTGTATTTGTTGGAGTTGTAGTAGGGGTCTCTGTATTAGTAATAGTATTTGTTGGAGTTGGAGTGTTTGTACTAGTACTTGTTACAGTAGGGGTTAGCAAAGGAGGACTGTCTATACCACAATCTATAGCTAAGCTATCTTCATCTAAAGTAGTGCCAGAAGAATTCTTTATAAATATTCTAAAAGCATGACTTCTAGAGGTTTGAGCAGTTGTTCCTATAATAAATTCAGAAGTAGATCCTGTGGCAACAAATGTTAAAGGGAATCCTGCGTCAAAAAAAACATCTCCAAAATCTACGGTTGCATCTAGAATATATGTTTGCCCAACTGTTAAATCAGAAGCGGTAACAATAAAATTAAACCCATCGGTGCATCCTGGGGCTGTAATATTAAGAATGTTTTTGTTAAAATTAAGTGATGGCATTTAAAATCCTGTTAAATCAAATGTTATTTTCTATTACATTATACACTAGGACTCACTGTTGGAGTATTAGTTGTTGTAGGAGTATTTGTAGAGGTTGTAGTTGGCGTAGGCAGAGGGTCGCACCTGACCACTATATACCTAGTTTGAGTGACACTTGTGGCATTATCGGTTAAAGTAAAGGCTAGTACATAGAATAATCTAATTCCAGAGTACTGTATCGTAAAGTTCAAATTCTTGGAAGCGTCATTCGCGGTAAATGATCCAGAAGCTCCTGCTATTCCTATAGTAAATAATGAAGAATCTTCTTCATAAGCAGACATTGTATAAGAATAACTATTTCCAGGAATTAGTCTACCCATATTAAGAGCTAGCAATCTATTAACACAGCTCTGTGGATCAGATGCATTAATTAAGACATCTATATCAAAAGTATCAACAACATCCGCTTGTTTATAATAAACATCAGCTGCACTATCAGATAAATATCTTAAGTTAGACTCTAAGACTTCTGTGCCTGTCTGTGTAACTGTTGGTGTCATAGTGTTTGTAGGAGTAGTAGTTGGTGTTGGCGTTTGAGTTCCTGTTTGTGAAGGGGTAGCAGTCTGCGTTGGTGTTCCAGTTTGTGTGGTTGTGTTGGTGTTTGTTGGAGTTTGAGTTGAAGTGCTAGTAGGAGTAACAGGAGGGGATCCCGTCTGTGTCGGTGTCGATGTATTGGTTGCTGTGGTTGTAGGTGTATTTGTTGCTGTTGTGGAGGGCGAGTAGGTTGGAGTTCTTGTCGCCGTTTGGCTTTTTGTAACTGTGGGTGTCGAAGTGGCTGTTGAAGTTACTGTGCTTGTTTGTGTTGGAGTGGTCGTGTTTGTTGCTGTGTTAGTGTTTGTTATTGTGTTAGTTGGAGTCGATGTGTTAGTTGCAGTTACTGTAGGTGTGGCAGTACTTGTCGGTGTTTGCGTAGCTGTGTTAGTAGGAGTAACACTGCTTGTAGGAGTAGGAGTTCTATTAGGAGTCTCGGTATTGGTGGGTGTTTGAGTACTTGTTTGAGTCACGGTACTAGTAGGAGTCTGTGTGGCGGTACTAGTAGGAGTCGCACTAGGAGGTACTCCAATAGCTAAAATACTATTTCTATATATATTAATATCTTCCCAAAGACCATAAATAATTTTTGGAGTAGTTTCTACACGACCAAGAGCACCGAAAGTTAAATTAGAACCATTATTAGCTCCCCAACCATAACATACTCCACTAGTAGTAATAGCTATAGAATAATCATCTCCACAGAATACTTTCTTCCAAGTGTTGTTATATAATAAGCTTTGATCACTTCTGTAAGGCATTATTTGATTATCTGTATTGTCAATAATACCTAATTGAGATTTCTCATTACGACCCCAAGCATACAAATGACCATCCTCATCAATAGCTAATCCGTGATATCTCCCAAGATCTGCACTAGCCCATGTTTTATCTTCAGGATGCGGTACAAATTCTGGAAAATTGACATAAGGAGTATCATAACCTATGCCTAATTGACCATAAGTATTGTCCCCGAAACCGAATAGATAGTTTGTATCAGTCGTTCTCAATAACAAAGAACCATAGTAATTACCATATGATTGATCAAACTCGTTTCTGTTCAGTTTTAATAAAGAAATATCGGTTTCTTCATTGTCTATTTCAAATTCTGTAGGTCCATCATATAAAATAGATACTAAAGGTATTTCTCTGTCTGTAATATCAGGATTATTATTTGTAATTGTTTCCAAGGCAAAAACAGTATAGTCAGTGGTAATGACAGGAGCAGTATCTTCTACAATATTATACCTATATAGTCTATAGTTATTAGCATTGACATAATATAAAGTTTTCAAATTAACAAAAGCTTGACTTCTAACATTATCATCAATAAATTTTAGACCTGTATAAGAACTATCATAAGTGCTAAAATCTGGATTATTCGTCGGAGTTTCTCTCCATTCCCATAAGCCGTAATTTGCTTTTATAGCATACCACACATTAGGAACTTGTAAACTTAAAGAAGGTTTCCAATAAGGATTAGTAATTACTTTTCTCCAACCACCAATAGTAAACGCTGTAGGAACCGATCTAGACTGAGTATCTCCAAAGCCTAATTCACCATGTCTGTTATTACCTTTAGCAAAAAATGTATTATTTTTGATTCCTGCTTCATGATTTATCGGAAAAGGAGTTGCAAATATAGGAACCGTTTGACTTGGTGTGGGCGAATGCGTTGGAGTCCGAGTTGGTGTCCTACTATAAGTTGGAGTAGGTGTGGTTGTAGGTCTAGGAGTTAGTAAAGGTATTAATCCCCTAGCTTCTAAATCATAGACTGTTAGTTGACTAGCGGAATCTGTTCCTCCTGGTATGCCATGCAAAATAATATTAAATTCTGAATCTTGTCTCAAAACGTCTGTAAATACAGTAAATTGATAATTTCCACTAGACACAATAGGATTATCAATATTAGGAACAGTTAAATAGGTTTGATAAGCGTAAGGCAACTCTCCTGATGTAACTTGAGAAACCCATTGTTGCATATCTGTACCATCAACAGGGGTTTTCGCTATAGTAATGCCTAGTTTAAATTCAGAACCTATGGCCTTTTCTGTCTCAATAGTAAGCCTAATCTCATCAGGACCTGCATTATTAAAGTACTGTTCTGTAAATATCCAAGAACTGTTAGTATTTTTTAGGGTTGCATAATCTGATGATTGTAAATTATTCGACTGCCAATCTTGTATATTTCCGTCAGTATCTTTATTGCTGAAAAATCCATTAGCTCTAAATTCTCTACCCTCTGCTATCCTCTGAGTTGAATTGCCAATCAAAATTACTGCGTCACTTTGAGCAAGAGAGGCTGTTGGAGTAAATGTAGGAGTAGAGGTCCTGGTTGGTGTTTGAGTAGCAGTATTAGTTGGCGTGAATGTGTTTGTAGGGGTAGAAGTAGATGTTGTGGTAGGAGTAAGAGTTGGAGGTACAGAAGGTACAATAAATTTAAATAAGCTTTTTGTGTCGTTGTACTCAACCCAATCACTAAATTTATAGTCTACATTTTCTCCTGTAAAATCTATATCCTGAGTTCCAAAAATATCCGCAGCATTTGTGCTGTCTCTACCGTAAATACTTCTAGCTCTAATTTTAGTTAAACCGTCTGCTTCTAATAAAGGAAAGGTGTATGATTGCGGGACATATTGCGAACCACTAAAAGAATTTCTAACAGTAGAAGAAAGAAGCGCTCTATCAGTATCTAAATCTATCCACTCTGTTTCTCCTGTTGGTTGTTTTTGTACTTGAAAACCTACGAAAGGACACGCTAAGTATATTCCATTGTTTGGTGTTTGAACAGAAAGATTTATTGTCACATCAATGCTTGTTGTGCCTGTGAGATATAAACTATAGTAGTCTGCTTCTACTAATTGATTGCTTAGTACTCCATCTGTAAGAGCAGTGGCAATTTCAATTTGAGGATTTATATTGATTAAATTCGTAGACGTAGCACAAGCATTAGTTACTTCTGACTGAATTTTGGTATCTGTAATTTTTCTAACTACAAAATTATCTATAGCAAGTGTACTCGAAGAAGGTGGTGAGTAGCCTTCGACGATAATAGATTTATTTCTAATATTAGCAGCGGGAGAGAAAGCTGTATCTGTGTAAGATATAATTTCTACAGAATCATGATATACTTTGTATGCATTATCTACTACTTCTACTTCATACGTGCCATTACTAAAACTACTACTTGAAGTTGCAAGTAGAGTAGATGTTCCACTATTGTTTTTCTTATATAATCTTGCAGGTAAATTGTTTCTGAGACTTAAATATATCTGTTCGTGTAGGTTTCCGTCTGTGGAATCTATCAAATTCCTAACAGTGACATCTAATGCTGGGTGATTTGTAATTCCAAAACTAGTTATGTCTAAAGACACAGACATATTAAAACCAATGTTGCTATCCTCAAAAACTATAGTATCTCTATTATTATTGAGTGTTAAAACACCACCGGTCTTAACCCATTTTGTACCTATAGTTAATGCCATTAGTCAAAATCCTCTGCTATTAAATTTTCAAATAATTTATTAATTTCTTTATATGGTCCTGTTAGCATTGATTGAGAATCATTGTTGAAAAATTGGACAGCTACTCTATAATTAACCACTCCATCGGCTAAAAGTGTCTCAAAAGAAAACTCTCCCTGAAAAACATTCTTTTCCAAAGATTGAAATGCAGCACTAGACATTTCAACTTCAACCCAATTCCCATCAATATATTTTTGTAGAATAAAGCCTGCAAAACCAAAGGCTGAGAAATTAAAGTCTTCGTCCTCACGATATTCTAATTTAACTGTCACAACAGAGTAGCCTCTGTATTCTCCTACACCATCATTTTTTGAAACGCTTAAAATAACAGGAGTATGAAGAATTGGAGCAGTAACATCTACGGGAGCCCTGTCTTCTTCTACCAAATAAAAACCAGAATCTTCATATAAAACAGTGACAGGTTTATTAAAATTTACTGTTTGCCAATTTTGAATACTTATATTATTTGTATTTTTTAAAATAGTATAATTATGAATGTCATTATATTTTAATCTTCTGTAATTCATATTAGAGTCAGAAGTAAGCTTTACAAAAAATCCATTATCTGGTTGAGTTCTTGATCTAGCTGCTTGAGTAACTATTTCAGCTTGAGGTCCGCTTGCTATTCTAGTATTTGATATACTTTCTGGTATAACAGCATTATCGGTAATTATTATATTATTATCGGTTATGAGATTTTTAATCTTCGTTTGAAAATCTTCTGAATTATAATGTCCAGTTTTATTAGGATCAAATTTTATTTGACCTGGTATAAAGTCAGTAGCAGAGGAGACATCACTTTTATAGTCACGGGGGTAGCCATTCGATTTCTGGTCTGTAGCACTACTTACAGAACCACCATTTTCAAGTATTATAGGATAAGGGAAATTTACTTCTGTATTGTCTACAAAAAGTCCTTCTACTAAATTTTTAATACTGACATATCTTAATATTCGTGTTTTAGACTGTATTTGTAAATATAAAGTGTCTAAATCTTTATCATAATAATAAAAATTAGTAAATCTAGATATACCTCCCGTCACTTCTTTGCTAAATACGGTAATATATTTGTATTTTGCGTCTGTCCTTAAACTTGCGTCTGGAGGAGCATATATACCTGTTTGGCTGCCTATTTTATTTTTGTTTTCCTCCGAATATCCTACATTATATATAGAAAAAGGATCTGGACCAAACAAACACAATAAGTATACACGGTTATTTGTAGTATTTTTTTGAAGAATAAATCTGAACTCAGAACGCAGAGATTCTACAAGATTAGTATCAGTAATAGATGGAGCGGCATTATCTCCTAATACATCAAAATATCGCAGTTCGTAAGCGCTATTTATCAATCTACTTTCATATCTTTTTGTATATTCTAGATTAAATCTATAGTTAAAGTTTTTTGCTTTGAATGGTTGGCTTATATCAAGAATATTGCCTAAATCACCATCTATAAGCTCAAATGTAGTCAAGTTTATTGCTGAATCCATCTGTTCATAATTAGTCTGTGCTACTACTACTCTGTTAAAAATAGTTACTCTTATACTTTTTGCAGTCTTTGTTCCAAAACTACCATACACAGGCTCGAAAAATACTTGATAAGAACCTGGTGGTCCTACAAAAACCAAATCTTCCTCTATAGATCCAGAGGACAAATCTTTTATAGGCTGTAAGTCAGTAACTTTTAGTGGGCCTACATTAATGCCATAAAGAGTATCAGTAATATCGACAGGACCATTCAATATTTTATACGTAATATTAATGTCTGTAAGAGGTACTACGTCTCCTGCAACTCCTGTTTGAGTAACGCGAACACCAGTCTGTCCATCTACAATAGACGTTTTTAAATTTATGTATGCATTTAATTTTGTAGATTGTTTTGTTGTAAGGTTAACGCTGTTTGATTGCTCGCTTGATATGCTAATCATATTTTCTACCTTTGCAGAAACGACATATGACTTACTACTCTGTAAAGGAAGGTTAACAACATATTGATAAAGCGTAGAGGGTGGACGATTTGCAAATCTACTTTGGTCTATGTTTACTAAAGACGTATAGTTACCAACAGCTTTTGGGTTATCTGTCGGATAATATTCGAAAATTATTTTGCTAGCTGTTGTAGCAAGAGAACGATTTGAGGGTTCAACACTAGAGGAATCTAGAATAACTTTAAATGTTGCAAAATCTATACCGGTTTTTTCTACAGACAACACTGGTTTGGGCGGCGTTAACTTGCCATCGTTAGATAATTCTTGTAAAGACGTATTTATATCTAAAATAACAGGTTCAGATTCTGTAACAATGCTGCCTCGTAAAGTGTCTTCGTAATTTACAGAAACAACAACTCTATATTTTAATATGCCTCCTCTTTCAAGCTCACGATATAAAGATTTTAAATCTTCACTTATAGAATGAACATAAGTAAATTCATTTGAAGAACGAGTAACAGTTCTGGGAAACATAAATTTGTTGCCATTACTCCAACTATCAATTCTAACCGAATAACTTTTTACTTCAAGTGTGTGATTTATTCCATCTTTTACTGTTGCATAAGTGCTTTTAACTTGAACAGGATCCCATTCGGCTACAATTGTATCATTTGGTATGTCTGCTCTAAGTTGCAAATTATTAACTGGCTTAGGTTCTAATGGCTCTACTCCAGGTATTTGAATTTTAGCAAGTTCGTCCGGAGTCAATAAACTATCTATTGTTCTGTTAGTGTTTGCTATAATATAATCAACACCGTTAACACTATCTTCAGTAATCAACGATTGAACGTTAACTACTCCACCAGATTTTATAGGGTTTAGTAACACTGATGCTTGCTGACGACTAGATTGTATAACAGAGCTATCGTTTATATATGGAGTATTCATACCTTCCGCTGCAGTAGTAAATGACTTTATTCCTTGATTTCTATTTCTTTCAAATTTTCTAATAGATCCGTTCTTACCCAAAAGTTTTCCATCTTTTTCCATAATATGTGAATTTACATAAGGTATACTAAACGTCTTACCTTGCTGAACATCATACATATAGAAATTTTTACTAGAATTGCTTGTTTCGTTTTTATAGTTTGTCTGATCCCAAACAAAACTATGTTTACTTGTTGTGCTCATTTCTAAGTTTCTAGTTGTTGTATCAAATTCTACTTGAGTATTAGGTCCTACCGTTAATTCATCTTTTGTTTTTATTGTTTTAGGGTAAAAAGCCACATTTAATTCGTAAGTATGCACAAAAATACTATCTAATGGATCTGGTGATAAATCTATTATATTTGAAGGCATATCTCTTGATGCAACAGAAGGAGGGAGGAAACCATAATCCAAAAGAGCATTTTGCTCTTCTGATGTCATTTCTTTTAAAAACACTCCGTTAACTATCTTCGACTTAGTCCCTGTACGATAAACACTATGGCCTGCAATGTTTACAGTACTTGTATCCGTTGAACGCGCATCATTCTCTTGTGCGAATTGTCTATTAGTTTTCCTTGAATCATAGTAGATTTGAATGTCAGGTGTAAGCTGATTAATATCATAATAATTTCTATTTGAATAAATAGCATATCTTAAAAAATCAAAGAATTTGTCTGTTCCTCGAACCTGTCTTGAAATGCTCCCATTTAGTGTTGACCCAAGTTTGCATTCATGAGTAAACCATGTGTTTTTGTAAGCAAAAGCACCTTGATAAGGAATATGAGAAGCCCCTTCTCTCAAATAAGTAAGTGGTCCGTTATGAGGCCACACACCAGGACTATTTTGCGGAATATTAATTAATAGTTTTTTACCCAAACCCGTTAAAGATTGAGACAACCCTAGAAAAGGACCTCTTTTATGAGTGTTTTGAGCAAAAGAAACATTGTCGCTTGATTCCTTATGATAAATAACAGGATTTTTTGCATCTTTAGGTATACTCATTAATCGTTTCGTCTCATCTGCAAAAATTCCATACTTTTCAATAAATTGTTTTAGAGACATCATTTTAGATTTAACAGGATATATAGCAACATAAAAATCAGTTATTAAACCCTTTTGAACTTTTCCGTCGTCTGTGGTTATATTACAGTTCAAAGCCTGGTATGGGAATTTGGTGAAAGTCATAGAATGATCATAAATTTTTCTAGGTAAGTATAAGCTAGAAAAATCATTTGTTAACGCACCTGACTCTGATGCAGAGCCGTTATAATAAATTTTACTTAAAATATAAGAAGACAGTTTCTCTATGTCTTTATAATAAACTTTGTCTTTTGTTGATGTTACATCAAATATGTATTTGACTGCACTTAGAATTGCGTTTTTATCATAAACACCGGAAACAAACTGTCCACTAAGAAAATCTAGTTTAAAATCAAAAGCCTTAAGTAAATGGAACTGGTCCTGGAAAAAATTTCTTAACAAATTTACATCACGAACAGTAAAGTTCGTGTCGCTTGTTGTAATCGTCTGTAAACTGTTGTTAGTAATACCTAAATATCCCGAAAGTATAAGATCATTATGAAAAGCAGTATTTAGCTCTGTGCTACAACTTGACGGATAAAATGTTGCTATTTTATCTAGCTCGGGATCATAAGTAGCTTTTAAAGATACTTTTTCTTCTATGCTTTTAATTAGAGGTTGCTCTTCACCTATAGTAGAGCCTCTTGCTCCAGTAACTGTATTTATGAAAGTGCCATTTTCTAAAATAGTGGCGTTATGTAACAACGAATCGAATGCATCTTGTTCCTTTAATGATTTTCTATATCTGAGAACAACGGCACTGTCATTGAAAGTACCATCTATCTCTGATTTTCGAAAACCTGTAGACCTGTCGTCTGTTCCGTCCCAAGGTTTTACGTACTTATTATCTGGTTTTACGTCATTATAAGACCTCCCGTTACCAGAAGTATTACCTTCATAAAAATCTAAATTTAAATAATCTTTAGCTTCATATACAATAACAGGAGTATCATCCTCTGTAGGTGTTCTTAAATGTGTTTCGTGTGTATACGCCATAATTTATTCCATTAATCTAAAAAGCTTTGTTTCGTTTGCAAAGGAGATATAAACATTTCTATTATTATCTTTGTTAATAAATCTATCAATAACAGAGTCAAAACTATACTCTGAAAATTTTATTTGTCCAAAAGAATACGTAAGATTAATCGCTGTTACTCTAGATTGAAGTTTTGTATCGTTTTCCAGAAGTAAAAGTTCTTCTCTAAATACATTAAGTATTTCTTTTCCAACTTCCGTATCTGCAACTGTTCCCAAGAGGTTGTTGATGTTAGACCTAGTCAGTATGCTGCCGCTATAACCAATTGCTGCGCCCACTTCTTCTGGCCAGACCAAATTCTGTCGCACTACAGCTGAAAGAACACCAGAATATCCTCTAGACCTATCTGTTAAAGATAAAAGAGTCCACAACGGTGCTGTTTTTACTACTGATTTATTGTTTGCTATATTCGTCGAGTCTAACACACGACTCATGCTTTGTCCTATGTATTGATCATTATTGATAGTTTCAATTGCGGAGTCATTAGCTATATTAAAGGAGGGAAACCAAGGACCAAAATAGGAAAAAAACAACTTAATATTTTTTAGATTCGAAACACTACTTTGTTTGCTAACCACTATTTTTGAAATTTGTTCATCTGACAAAGTTGTATTAAACCGTGCTTCTAATAATTCTTTTATCTCAAAATCTACTTGTTCCTTAATTGATTCATCAGACTTTGTAGTAAGACTCCTGAATCTAATTAATTCTGACCTTAAAGAAGGAATTAGGGTAGTTCTTATATAGTTATTAGTCAATTCTTGCATTTTCAACATAGCTTTAGCGGCCATAAACGTATTTTGAAATATTAATTTATTTCTAACAGGTCCCCATCTAAGTTGCTTTTGTGTTTCCATTTCTGGAAAGCCAGCAGAATTTATATCAAAATTCTTAACCCTGTCTAAGTTAGTATATTTTGATAATCTTGTATGTTCCCTATTAGCCTCTTCTTGTGTGTAAGTAAATAATCCTAATGCGCCTCTCAAATCAATTTTAAAAGAAACATTATCAGTTAAAGCACCACCGGGTGAGTGAGTAATAGAAAGGTCATCACTGTCAATTGACTTCCTACTTTCCACATTAAGGAAGTTCCGTCGCTCAGTGTTAGTCACTGAAATTATATTATTAATGCTTAGTATCTTTTTGTTACTATCATGCAATACCAACAAAACATCTTGAGGTATCTTTCTACTACCTAAATTTGATGATATTGCATTGTCATTCCCTTGCAGCTTAGTAATGTCATTGACAAGAAGTGTTTCGCCATTTTTTTCTAAAACTTTCCAATGATCAGACTCATGATCAGCAAAATTCAGAGTAACTTCACCTACAGTCTCGCTTACTATGATCGTGTCCCTAAACTCTAAATTAGGTAAAAAAAATAAATTATAACCAACCCCTCTTGATGCACGAACAGTAGCAAAAACTCCTCCTATAGAACCATTATCAAACTCAATAATATCCTGTATATCTGCATTCCGTACAGGACTTGGTATAATTTTTGGATTTAAACTACTCGCCCCTGAAATTGTCTTGCTGTTTGTAGTATATATCGCATTAGTCATTAAACATATGCTCCTATATTTACTTTCAGTTTAGTCGATTGATTATTATTTAAAACAGATAATAATCCGTTATATCCCTCGTCCACTACTCCAGCATAGTACTGATTAGATTCACCTGTTTTTATGCCATAAAAGAAAGGAAATTCTACATGACTCATTCTTAATACGTAATTTGTAGATGAAACTATATCTATATCTACACCACTAGTAATAGTAGCAATTAATTTAATAGAACCATCCTGATTTAAGGCTCCCTTAGTAAGTTTAACATTTCTGGCTTGTCCAAATAAAGAACCATCATTTTGCGAAAATACCTCGACATCAACTATTAAATCTTCTTTATAGCTACTATTTAGGAATACTTCACCGATTTCAAATGAATGTAATCTTCCTCCCTTTGGAGCAGTAGGGGCTATAGCTGATGTAAAATTAAATTGTAAGGATTTTTGCTTCATAACAAAAATACGTTTGGATGTTTCTATTTGATTATTAAAAACATTAATGGTAGTATATACAGGACTAGGAGTAACACTAGGAGTAACAGTATTTGTCTGAGTGTTTGTGATAGTTTGTGTAGGAGTTGTAGTGTTCGTTGGTGTTTGAGTTGGGGTTTCTGTATTGGTTGGTGTTTGTGTTGTGGTATTAGTAGGTGTGGGAGAAGGAAATACTTGGCGAGCTGTCTTGACTATAGCTTTTCCATCAGCATCTCTACCAATTACTATGTAAGCATTGTCTACAGTACCGTCTCCTGGATACACGTCATTATATGCTTGGATATATATCTCACCTAAACCAGACCGGGAGGTTGTTGGGGTGGGAGAATTAGTTTTGGTTACTGTTGGAGTTAGAGTATTAGTTGGAGTTACAGTAGGCGTAGCGGTGTTGGTTGCTGTAGGTGTTGGCGTACTCATTAAGCTGTTCCTCCATCAGTTATAACCCAAGAGTAAGGAGCTGCAACAAGAATACCTCTTGCTGTAGCAGCAGCGGACGATCCCGTGTATGTACTACTTCCGAAGCTAATAGTTAATACTCTTCCAGAAACAGCTTGTATCTGCCATCCTCTTAAAGTATTGTTGTAATTAGTAGTAGACAGTGTTACACCAGCCATAAAGTTAAGAGCAGTAATTACGTTACCGATATTCCATCCTGAAAGATTGACATTAATACTAGTGTTAATAAATGTAGAATCAAGACTTGTTACATTAGCAATATCCCAATTCTGAACACCTGAACTAGTACTTAAGCTACAACTAGCAAATGCACTCTCTAAGGTATTACCAATCTTAGGACCGTTTGAAGCTAAGATATTTAGATTAGTGCAACTAGCAAACATTCCTGTAACATTATCTATAAATTCTAGAGAACCCCAACTTAATATATCTCTGTAAGAATCTCTTGTTGCTAAGTCATTAGCAATATCGTTTGTTGTTTCTTGTACACTCCAACCCTTTATTGTTCCTCTAATAATAACTTGATATGTTCCTGAGCTTACATAAGTATGATTAAAGTTATTGTCTGAGAAGCTGGTCACAGTAGTTAATGCGCTGCCATCTCCCCAATCTACTGTAAAGTTGTATTGAGCAGAAGAACTGTTGAGTAGAGGTAGTCCAAATTCTTGACCATTTGTTACTTGTAAAGTAAAGGCTAGTGATTCTGTAGGATTACTTGATGTTACTGTTGGAGTGTTTGTTACTGTTTGTGTATTAGTGATAGTATTTGTCGGTGTTGTACTGTAAGTAGGTGTGTTTGTTGGAGTAACAGACTGACTTGGTGTGTATGTTGGTGTTGAGGTATTTGTAGGAGTATTAGTCGGCGTACCTGTGTTAGTTGGAGTAAGTGTCTTAGTTGTTGTTTGAGTTGGAGTGTTTGGTGGAGTTCCGCTATTTGTTGGAGTTACTGTAGGTGTCACAGTTCCAGTTGGGGAATTAGTAGGTGTTACAGAGCTAGTTATACTTGGAGTAGGTGTGTTACTCTTCGTTGGCGTAATGCTTGGAGTAGGTGTTGGACTTAATTTTAAGAAGGTCATAAGCTCTTCAAATGTCCAGGCTGTAGTAGATTCTAGATCTTTGTAAATGAAAGCTCCTTCAGACAGGTCTGTACTTTCAATACCTACAATTTCATCACCAGCTTCATTTCTGATAACACCTTCAACCTCATCAATATAATAGTAGTTACCTGCTGTAATAGGCGTGAATGATGGTGTTGGGGTTTGCGTATTAGTCTGAGTCAGTGTTTGAGTAGGAGTATTAGAGGATGTTACAGTATTTGTTATTGTGTTCGTTGGGGTAGCGCTATGAGTCGGCGTATTGGTTGGAGTTTCGGTGTTTGTAGCTGTCATACTTGGGGTGTTAGTGGTGGTGCTAGTAACACTAGGAGTAAAGCTAATACTAACGCTAGGTGTTGGGGTTTGAGTTGGTGTTGGGGTTTGAGTTGGGTGGAATGATCTTCCTGCAAATTCATAGCTTGTATATTGTGTATCATCTACAATTTTTACTGGAGAGTTTCCTATATTAGAGCCCCAATACCAAGGTGTCCCATTTGTGTCTAAACCATAAACTATTTTATCGTTCCAATTGCCTTTAAATACTTTGATGTAATTAAACTTAAAGTTTTCTATAAGAATAGGCTCTTGAGTAATGTCAAAGTTTTGTTCGTAAGAATAACTAGTCTCATCGTTAGACCCAATACCTAATTGACCTTGCTCGTCCTGACCCCATGCATAAGCATTATTTTCATTATCGATCATAAAGAAGAAATTATTTCCACAAGCAACTTGAGTAATAAACTTATCGTAAGCTTGTTTGTCTGTTGTCTTCTTCTCTGTAGTCCAATCTATAATATCTTTTTGATGTATATCATCTGAATCAATACCATACTGAGCACTAGGACTTAGATAAATATTAAACCAATCAGCGTTTTGACCACCGTTTGAAGATCCTCTTAAGGGAATAAAACCAATAAAGGAATCTGAATTAAATGTGTTAGTAGTATAATCATAAGATCCAAAAGACATATCTGCATTTTGTTGAATACCACCACCGTCTGGAAGTGCTACAGGGAAAATTGGAATTTGATTGTTTGTATTAACAGAATAAATACTTAATCCTCTCATACCGATAATAGTTTTATCAATAGGAGTCGAGTAATTAGCATCCGCATCAGAATCTGTAATTTCATCAAATGTTTTAACTTCATATTCATTACTATCTGCAGCTTTGTAATAGTAAAGCATTTCACAGCCTTTTAATGCTGTGTAATCTGTTAAAATACCTGAGCCAAATCTATTTACATACTCACCATTTACAGCCACAACCATTTCTTGATAAGACGACCTATCATAATCTATCACATGATATTGCGGGGGGTTCGTTATGATGTCGGACGTAGTTTTAGTTAACCATTTTTTATTTGAAGAACTAATTCTATCTGTCATAGATATAACGTCTATGCCTTGAGCATCTGATTTTTCTGGTGTTAGTATAGTTGGAATATTAAACTGAGCTTGTTTAAGAGGATTTCCTAGCGAACCAGGAAATGACTCTGGGAAATTTGTATTTGTATTATTAACGTCTATATAAGTTGATATTTTATTTATATAAATGTTAGAAATACCTTTGAAATTATCTGTAACAGAGGGTGTTATGTCTATTAATTCATTTGTTCCGATTTCTTCTATGCTTGGTAGGCTTCCTAAAGACAAGCTATTATTACCGATATTGAGAGTATATAAGTATCTATTTTCAGAAGAGTCTTTTGTTAGAATGTAAAGAAAATAATTCGATGAACTGTTTGTGCCATAATCAATATCCAAGATCTCTGCATTATTAAACTCTGAACTATCTTTTAAGATAACAGGATGAAGCTGTCTAACATACCTGTCGTTAGTGTTGGTGTCGACACCTCCCCAGCCATATAGAATATTATTAGCAACACCAAATGTAAAGGATACATTTTCTGTAATACTTAAAGGTAATACTTTAGACCATTTAATAGATGTAAAATCTGTTTCAATATCTTTAATGTCTTCAATTGGTACTGCTTGATTAGCAGAATTTATATCGTAAGGAGCTTTCACAGAAATATTACTTTCGGGAGCAAAATCATATCCTATTTGCAGAATGTCTCTAGAATCTCCTGTCCAATCAGAATTAAATATAAGACTAAAATAAGTTTCTAAAGCTAACCAAGAATCTGGATCATCTTCTTTAACTATTTTAATGTATTGAACAGTATCATTTACCCAAGACAATCCATATAAATATATCTCAATAGCATTTACGGTTTGAACCACTTCTTCGTTTTCGTCTAGTATAAAATGCTTAACACTAGAAAGAACAATATTATTATTCTCTGTAGAAATATCAAAACCTCCGTCTGACCAATTCCAATCTGCAGCACTAACTGAAGCAGCTATAATTGGACTGTCGGGGTATCTGTTAGGATTTAAAGGATTTGTTGCAATATTACTATCAGATAATGCAATATCATTGACCGTATACTTGTATTCATTCTCACTAGATAAATCATAATCCAAAGTTGTTTCAGAGAAAGTTATCGGATACTGAGATTGTTTCGTATCTATAGAATCGTAATCATAGGACTGATAGTTTTCTCCCCAGAAGAATATATTCTTGTCTGGTAGTACACTTTCTGTAACTGTTGGAGTTGGAGTAGATGTCTTTGTGGGCGTTTGAGTGCTAGTAGCTGTGCGAGTTGGTGTTTGAGTAGGTGTTCCTGTCTTTGTAGGTGTTGTAGTAGGACTTGTAGTAGGAGTTTGGCTATTAGTCGGAGTAGGTGTAGGAGTTGGGCAAAGATCTGGCAGACCAGAAATAATAGCCTTTCCTAAAGCTCCTAACACAGATTGAGTATTAGAGCTAACTGATGCTACTCTATAATTATCGTTATAGTTAGCGGGTTTTCTTCTTATGTATAAAGTATCTGCTGTAGAACTAGCAATATCTTGTAATTCAGTATAATCCCAAAAACTTGTAGGATCAGCAGGAGGAGTCCAATCTGTATCTGATAATAATTCATTGAGTTCATATCTTCCGCCACTTTCCTTGTCATTGAAGGCAATAAAGGAAGGAAGATAACTCAAGTCTACATTATTATTGAGTGTTATACCAGTATTGTTAGAAACTTTAGGCAGGGCAAACGTTGTGGCGTCTGTGTTGTATACTGTAGCATAACTAACCTGTTGTCTTCTTATAAAATTAGCACTTTCATGAAAATATGCTTCGCTTTGTCTAAGATCAGAATTATTAAAGTCTACAGAAGTTAATAATTTATCTACTATCAGTTTATCGTTCCAATATGCAGCAAGATAATTATCCTGTACAGTAAACTTAAAGTTAGCAGGATTGGATGTTGTAGGTAATACAATATCGGGTCTTAATGTTCTTCTATAATTTCCTCCGTAATAATACGAATCAGCAAGAATTCTATATGTTGAACCTTTAGGTCTATTAGTATCTAAAGAGTATAATAAAATTCTTGGAGGCAGATTAGTGTTAGTATCTCCATAGTTAATAAATCTAGTAAAAATATAATAATATCTATAAATTACTCTTCCTCTAGTGTTATAGTTGGTAGTAGGAACCCAAGTAACTCTATTATAAAGATCTATATATTTGTAATGAGATGTTAAACCATTCGATGCTGCTGTATAATGGAAAGGTTCCGATATTCCAAAACTATGTAAATCAACAGAAACAGTATTATTAACTTGAGGATTATCTCCAGCCACATGATTTAAATAGAAACCTCCATAAGAGACTCTTTCATCTAAGTTACTACTACCAGCAAGATTGTGAGCATCTGAAACAGTATATAGATCATCTGAGGTTTTTGTTAAATAGAATCTAATTCCAACCCCAGGATTACTGCCTTGGCTTTCATCAAATTTATCATAAACATTAACATTATTCGTATAATAAAAATCGGTGTTGAGATTACTACAAGATTCTGTGCTTCCTTCTGCTTCTCGAACCTTTGCATAAGCACCACAATTAGCATAAGAATATCCTGCATAAATTCTTACTTTAGAAGAAGAAATTTCTTTATTTTGAATGTACTGTTCAAGCCTCGTGTAGTTAACGCTACCTTCGTAGAGGTTGGTTAAATTAGAAACTCTTTGCCAGTTATTGTTGCACAACCAAAGAACTATCATTGGAGTAGAACCAAATTCATTTTTCCACACAATAATTTTAGAGGTATCTGTTGGAGCATGCAACTCATCATCAGCAGTAGATGCAGTGTTTTTGTTGTCGTAAATATTATTTTCAAAATCCCAATCATATCTAGAAATTTCTATAGCAGCAACAGGTCTGTAAGAAGGATACTGGTTCCAAAGAGCTCCTACAGCATATCCATTTATAGTTAATGCGTTTGTGCTAGTATCAACAGTAAAGGTTGTTGTATTATCTACGATTTTTCTGAAGGTAGGAGCAGCACTAATAACAAGAGCAGATGTAGTATCTTTCTTGTCGTAATTAACTAGATGAACAACATTTCTAACATTGTTTTTACCATCTAATTCTACATCACCAAGTTCATGATCAATAACTTTTGTGTTATCCCAGTATATCTTGCAACGACCATTATAAATTTCGGCTCTTAAAGTTTTAGCAGAACCTGAAGGCAGATCGGAATAAGATAAATTATGAAGTTTTAAGGTTGTGTCTGTACCACCTTCACTTTTCACAAGTGTTATCGTGGGATTGTCTACATCACTACCGTTTCTAATTCTAGCAGTTACAGTATATTCTTCTACATTATTATTGATAACACGAACATCAACATATTTATATCCATCAACTGTGCTGTCACCAATGTCGTATATATCAACACTTATAGAATTATTTTTACTAATTTGATTATCTAATATATAATGAGATTGAGCAGTAACGCCTGTAGTAGTAGACAATTCTAGTCTGCCATCACTATTAGTTGTCAATAAGCTTGTGCTACTAGAAATAGATTGGTTTGTAGCTCCTGTAATAGTTTCATAAGCTTTCTTTACTAATATGCTGATAGATCCGTCTGTAGGAGGATCGGTAATTAAACTAGGTATATCACACACATTTTCTTGATTACTACTAATGTAATACTGATAAGATTGAGCCCCATCACTAGGAGTAATAGATGGTGTAGGCGTGTTGGTCTGAGTTGAGGTTTGAGTTTGTGTTACTGTAGGTGTTGCGGTATTAGTTGCTGTGTTAGTAGGAGTTGGAGTTTGTGTGGCTGTATTTGTAACTGTAGGAGTTACTGGAGGTGTAACAGTAGCTGTTTGCGATAGTGAAACTGAAATTGTAGGAGTAGGTGTTTGAGATTCTGTTCTGGTAGGTGTAGCACTAAAGCTAGCGCTTACGCTTATTGTAGGAGTGTTGGTTGCTGTGGAAGAGTATGTTGGAGTAGGAGTCTGAGTTGGGCAAACATCTGGTAATGCATCAATAACAGCATAGCCTTGTGAATTTTTTAATATAGCAACTGTGGTGTTTTCTGTAGGATTATCATGATGAGGAACTCTCTTAATAAATATATTTTTTCTACTACTATCGATACCTAAAACAGTAGTTAAATCTATCCATGTGTAATAATCTGTTACTGCAGGTGTTCCAACAAAATCTCTCTTATATATATAATCACCAATAGAGAAATTATCTCTTACACTTGTATTGTTAAATGCAATAATTTTTTTAGAAATATCAGGAGTATAGCAAGCCTGTTGTAAATTGTCAGATATATAATAAAAATCTCCTTGAACAGCATCACTAGCAGAAAGACTAACTGTAGGACTAGGAGTTCTGGTATAGGTAGGCGTGTATGTAGGTGTCCCTGTGTGTGTTGGAGTAGCAGTTGTTGTATTAGTAGGAGTAGTTGTAGATGTTGGACTTGGAGTTGGTAATATAGCAATAGGTTCTATATAATTATATCTAATTATAATTATACCACTACCACCCCTACCATTAGGAGCACCACCACCACCCCCAGTATTATCTCTACCATTTTGAGCAGATATAGCTGGATAATTACCCCGATAAGAGTAAGCAGGACGAGCACTATCTCCACCACCACCGTCATTAGCATCTCCAAGAGATGGTTCATTGTTGTATCTTCCGGTATAAAATCTATCTTTAAAAGAACCAGTTAATCTATTGCCAGACTTAGCATTACCTCTACCACCTCCACCAACACCTCTTAACTCGAATAAATATGCTCTGTGATTTACATCTTGAGGAGCTCCGCCACCGCCACCAGCATAATAAACGTCTTCTCCTGTTATATCAGATTTGTATGGAAGTCCTCCATCTCCACCTTTATTGTGAAAAACAGGACCACTACCTTGACTTGGGTCCCAAGCATTACCCCCATCTCCATGAATACCAGGACCGCCAGCACCACCTCCGCCACCGCCTGATTTATAATTTCCATATTTACCGGTACCACCAGGAAATCCTTGACCAGGTTCTGATCGACCACCGGGACTAGTATTGGTTCTATTACCTCCACCACCACTACCACCAGATCCACTGCCACCAGCACCACCTCCAATAGCTGTTTGCGTAAACAACGCATTAATAATGGAAGAATTACCACCCTGACTACCAGCTAATCCACCAGCACCTATTGTTACAGCATAGGAACCTTCGTTTAGTCTTTGATCTTGCAGATATATCAAACCACCAGCACCGCCACCACCACCGATTCCATCTGTACTTCCACCACCACCTCCACCAATAATCAACATATCAAATTTAGTATTGGAATTGACACTATTAATAGTTAAATTATCAGAAGATGTAAACGTATGGAGAATATACTTTTGACGATCTTTAGTATACTCTGAAACTGTTCCTCCTTGAATATCATTATTTCTGTATGGTATTATATCTTTCGATTTATAATTTAGTTGTAAGAAACCACTACCGCCAGATCCATTTGTACCACCACCTCCACCGCCTAGATTATCAGTACCATCTCCAGCATTTCCATCAGCACCGCCACCGAAACCACCTCTACCACTTTGACTAGCACCTACTGAGTTACTAGATCCACCGCCTCCACCAGCATAATATATTTCAGTACCGGTAGTATCTACGGCAATACCAATACCTCCGTCTGGAGCAAAATTAGTGAAACCACCTTTTCCAGCATTTCTAGCTCCACCACCACCGCCGCTGCTTCTTGGGTTGTTACCAGAAAATCTACTAGCTCCACCATCACTACCTTGTTTTGGAACATCTATAGATGCATCGCCTTGATTATTGCTCCAAGTTTCATAATAGAGGGCTTTCTGTCCAAAAGATATCGTGTCTTTAGGCGAATAAAAATTCTGTTTTAAATCTCGACTCCAATTTCCTGTCAGTGATTTCCATTCAAATACAAATCGTGCTTTTCCAGAAAGTTCTCTATAAACTATACGAATAGGATAGTATCTATTTTTTTCTAAATAAATTGGATTACCGGTAACCCATTGTTCAGCATGACCTGTCCCTAAGCCGTTGTTAACAACTAATCCTCTATTATTGTCAGCAACAAAACTGCTTTGATCAGCATAATCTCCTATCCAAACACCACTATCATCATCACTATAAGTTCTAAATTGATAATTACCATCCGAAGGAGGCTTAAAATAACCCCAAGCTAAAAAAGCTTTATTGGTTCCAGGATCTCCATAATCTATCTTAGACTGAACTCCAGTTTGAACAGCAGGAAATATTCCCAAATCTCCATTTCTCATATTAGGAACTAAGTAATTCCAATAGTTAGCACTTAATCCACCTTCTGTTATATTCTCTGGATCTTCAAAGTATTTTTCACCGTCAGGATTGAATAGAACTAATTCTCCATTTTCTTTAAGAATAAGTTTAGAACCTGGAGTATTAGAAGTGTCTGTTTCGTATAGGATTTTATCTCCCAGTATTACAACAAGCCTACCATCATAAGTTACTTGAGCAAATGCTCCTTTGTTACCACCTGTTTTAGTTTCCCATATTGTCTTTCTGCCTTTACGCTCAATCAGATTTCCATCAACCCGCATTTCTAATTGATAGCCACCATTGTTTGTATAAAGTTTTTGTCCAGATAATAATCTTTGTCCAGGTTTTAACTGTGTGTGATCGTCTAAATTGCAATCTATAATAGCAAGACCGGATCTAGGAGATCTATTATCATAATTGATCCCGTCATAATAATTAAACTGAGAACCTCCACCACTACCACCATCTTGGCCATGAATAGGGAATCCCATTTTTCTATGACTACCACCAGTACCACCACCATAAGCTCTCAAAACTTCTGTAGTTTCAACAATTTTTAATGTAGAAACATTTGCTTGACCAGGAAGGGCGTTGGTTCTAACTCCAAATTTACCAGGAACCAAAATAGAATTAGCTTTAGTAAAATTACCGTGGGTTCCATTAGTTTTAGTTATCGAATGATTGTCTATGTCTAATTTAAGTTTATCATCGACATAATATCTAAGTCTGTTATTTTCTACAGAGAATTTAATTTTAGCAGAGAATCTACTTGGTATCGCTTCGTCTACATAATGAATCATCGCATATCTACCAGGTCTACTTGATTCAACACCTGTCCAAATACTATGTCTAATGGTTGAAGAGTTTATAAAATATGTGTGGGAGAGATAAGCGTTGGAATCTTCACTAAGAGCTTGAGATCTAGCAACAAGACTAATTCCATCAGCGGTAAGTGTAACATTAGCTTCAACATAACCATTAAAAAACTCATTACTTAACGTACGAGTCATCACAGTAGCATTCGTATTCTGCAAAAATCCTTCTGGAACAATTGTATAAGTCCCATTTTGTAAATTTAAGGTATCTGTATCTCCATCATTAAAATTATGATCAAGTAAAACATTTTCTTTTACAATCTTTGTGGGAGAACCATTGACTCCAGTAGAGCCTCCATCTCCTACTTGAACATCATAATAGCCTTTATCTAAAGTTATGGTTTTCTTAACAAATCCACCAGCACCACCACCACCTCCTGAACTATAACCACCACCGCCACCACCACCTACAGCAAGAACATCAAATTTGGTAGCTTCAGCAGTAAATCCTATAACTAATTTACCACTTTTATCAAAAGATAATATTTTATTATTATTACTGTAGTTGAAAGAAAGCTCTCCTCCTGAGATATCTCCTGTTGGAATAATAGAAGAGGTTGATGCTGCCTTTACTGGTCTAAGTTGAGTTTCAACTATCTCTTGTTGAGTAGTAAAATCTGCACAGGCGTTAAGAGCAGTAACTTTAGAATAAGAAAAACCATCTTGTAAATCTCTATTAATTTTATAAACATTAATATTGTGCAAATCAGAAGTAAGCCTAAATGAAGTTATTCTTACAAAATTTGTATCTGTTTGCGAATCTTGTTCAATAGCTTCTACTAATGATAATCCTTTTTCTGTAATAGCAGAGTCTGTTGCAGACAAAACTTCTTTATTGTCTATGAAGACTATTAATGATGTTAAGTCTGAATTAAAAGATTTTGTAGATGTTTCGAAATCAAAGTCTAATAATGTTCCAGCATTGCTTGAATTAAAAGTTTTATTTATAGATGTCTCTTGAAGAACAGTAGAGGTTGTAGCATAGGTATTAGCATCATAAACATTCTTTACTATTTTTACAGATGTCTTATCTTTTTTAACAGTAAGTTCTGCTGAATAATAATTGTCACTATAATTATTTTTTTGATAACCTGAAAATCTAGAACGTATATTCAATTTAATTTCAGAGTTGTTGTCTACACTTATATAAGATGAAAAACCTAACTTACTATTTAAAAGTCTATCTTTACTGTATAGATTACCGATAGTTGTATCTGCGGATAGTTTATAGGTCTCGTCTTTAGTATTCGGTCTTATATATTTATAATTTAATCCCGAACCATTAAAAGAACCATCCAGCCATTGATACAAATTGCTTTTTTTCAAATAAGCATTTGCTTCTATGTTGTTCATAGAGAAATTGACAGCAGGAAGAAGCTCCGAACTTCTGAGATACACAGGATCACTTAAGTTCTTGGTAGGCTTCAATTCTCTAATAAGAGACTCGTGATTAATAAAAGTATTTTCATCACTTTTTAATCTGGAGTTAAGTTTCAAAGTCTCGCTATCAAGATCTTTAATAACAGTAAGCTTCTTGTCAAAATCAGTACTGGTTATGTTGAGTTGTCTACAGGCTTTAGTACTTGGGGCATTTAATAGATAAGTTAATAAAGGTTCTGTTGTAGGTTCTGGCACAACGGGTTTTTGTACAACTGGTTGAGAAGAAGGTGCTGGAGTTGAAAAAGGAACATTTTCTCTAGATCTAATAACTACTGGAGGCAGTGCCAATCCTAGTTCATTAAGTTGTCCGGAAGATTGTGAGAAAACCGGTAAGAATTGATTACCATAAGACCCATCAAATCTAAAGTCTCTAGAGGGACCAAAGTTAGCATCTGTAGTAAGCTTATTAGGTAATTGAATATAGTCAAAAATAATATTATTGGTCTTTGAACTCCTTTTAAGATTATAAATCTTAAATAAACGACCTTTACTGTCTATAGCATCAAAAACAGCTCCATCGTTATTAAATGTTTGATCCAAAGAGAGACTTGAATAAGCTATATCATTCCAAGCAACTACTTCTCCACCTTGTATAGGATCTTTTTTAAATTCTTCAAGTCTTAAGGGTAGTTCTCCGACTGTATCATTTCTTCCGATCCCTGCGAAGGCACTCCTACCCAACTTAATATTTTCAACAGCATTATCATAAACAACAATTTTTTTATCTGTAGTTAACGCAATAAGTCCATTAAAAACATTAGTAGATCCTGTTACACTTGAGTTAGCACCTAAAAGAGAATCCCAGTGAATCACTTTTGCTACGTTACCGTAAGTAAAGGAACTTCCATCGATACCACTCCATACATAAAGTTTGTTGTCACCATTTATGCCCCAGCAAACTTTACCATCAGCTGTCATACCAATGTCTCTTAAGCCTTTGCCTTGACCAAGATTAGAGGCTACTGGACCATCTATAATATTGGTATCGAAAGCATCTCCATTAGCTTTTCTGCCTAATCTGTATTGACCATTTCCAGTATGACCCCAAACATAAACAGTATTGTCTTCAGCTATGGCGTAAACTGAACAATTACCTGATGTGTCTGTGTTGACGTAAATATCTTTGTATTTTACTATTTTACCTTCTAGCACAAGTTGAGTCGTAAAATCATCAGCTTCAGCATCGTCTTTAATATTTCTAAATGTTTTACCATCACTAGAAATAACCAAATATGAAAAATTTCTACCAAGTGTTTGACCTGGCGCACTAGTTCTAGTTGTCCTTCCTCTAAATCTTCTAGTATTAATAGCGTTCTGAGCATAATTCAAACCAGTAACCTCGGCATAACCTAATGCGTTGGCTATAGCAGATAGGGTGCTGGTATCCACAGTCCCTGCGTTATTTATTCTAGACCTAATAAAAGTAGCACTATGAACTGCTGCAGGAAGATTCGTACCATTATTTGCTAAAAGGGTTTTAAGCTCTTCATAAAAATGATATGCGTTGTAACCAGCTTGAGACTGACCCTTACCTACAACTAATTGATTGTCATAATAATTGTATATACGATTAGGTTTGTATATATCAATTAAATTATTTAATGTAATATTAGATGTTGGTGAGTTCTGGAAAACTTTTTGAGAAGTGTTAGAAATACCATATTGAGAACTTTTTACAAAACCATAAAGATTAGCAACACCAAAGCTATTTGTTGCTGGAACAAGAGCTCCTGTTAACGCGTCTCTAGAAGGATAGGCTGTTTTAATATCATTAACAAGACTTGTATTTTTCCCGCCTCTATAACTAGAACTTAAACCACTATGAATAATTTCATTTTTAGAATTGTCTAATGTTGTCAATGTGTCGCTATTAGATATTTTATTAGAAACACTCCAAAGCTCACCATCCTTACTAAGACCAATCCAACCTCCAGGAATCATGCAAATTTTTTGCCATTTTTTATCTTTTAATTCTGGCCAGGTATTAGGATTTTTATAGGCAGTAGTATAAGGGATTCTATTTGCTTGACCTCCAGTATACAAACTCCACCACTCCTCTGGAGCATGAATGTATGCATCACCCAGCGTATCTATCATGCTAAAAGCTAAAGATGCTTCTGGAAAAGTATTTTGACCATTAGAATTAAGCCTGCCATTAAAAAGCAATCCACGATTAAAATATTGATCAGCAAAATTAAATCTCTCAGGCAATCCAGAATCTATAAATTTTCTTCGATTTGGTTCATTATACTGATTTTGCGCTAAAATACCAGCGCCAACAGCACTACTAGGCCAACAATTAATTGTCAACCCATAATTATAATCATATCCAGCATAAGACCAAAAACTTAAACCATCTTGAGAAGAAGCAACTGAACCACCGCCAAATTTAGACAGAAAGACATCCGTGCTTGGTACGTCTTTATCCCAGAAATGAAACCACGGATGATATCCTTTAAGAATGTTTTTTGACACTAATCAGTTCCTTTTGTTTTTACTCACAATCTGTAGCTTCTACGCTTAAAAAGTCCGTAGATACCCTGCCTGCTTCGTCTACGACCTCTACTTTTAATATTGCTGGTGATTCACCTTGTAAATTTAATATAGATGTAATTTGACCTTGACCATCTCCAAATCCTATTTCACCAGTAGAAGGCGTAATAGTAGAAGTACTATTGTCCAAACTGAATGTGTAAGTATATTTTTTGCCCTTTTCAAAATTACTACAATCTACTACTACCGGAACTGGTGCATTGTCACAATTTTTGGACATCATTAAAGCAGCTCGCTCATTGAAATGTACCACAGGATAATACTCCACAACTTCTGGCAAGCAACCCTGACACCTAATAGCAATAGTGTCTGTTACTGGATTGCAAGATTCTAAACTTATTGGACTAACACTAATTTTTATAATTGCATATAAATTATTTCTAGCATGAAATTCATTATTAAATGGGTCTGGATTATGAATGAAAAAGTCTTCTCTATCTGCTGCGGCTATAGTCTCAGTTGGAGAAAATAAAGCATAAGCAAAGATATTCTCTTTGGCCTCTCCTGGAGTAAACGAGCCTTCTTTATTCATGATCTTAACAGGCCAATTTGCTTTAACAACTTCTAATTTGTATTCATATTTAGTACCAGCTTCTAGAGCTGAAAGTTCTATATTTAAATATTGATAATTTTGTCCAGCACTTTCTAAAATAAATGTGGGTGCAGAAAATGTTACTACTGGAACAGTGCTTGGGCATTCTGCGTTACTTTCACTAACAGACAAACCTCCGATAGCTGGAACAGTTAATGGATATGGCCCAGCGCTAACTACCTGATATGCAGTATTAGGCTCTAAACTAGTGAGTGTTGCAAGAGAGCTTATTGTGCCACCGTCTTTAAAGAAAATGTCTTGACTACCATCTGATTTTTGACTAGCGTAAATAACATTTGCCTGATTCAAAAAGTTATCGTAATTAGAGCTGTCTGTCTCGTTTAATGTCGTGGGTTTAGTAGATAAGTCTAAAGCCTCTTTGCCTTGATAATATAAGTAAAAATTAGATGATGTAATTTCCATTTTTGCCTCACGCAATGGTTATATAAGGAAGTGCTGTTAATGTTGCTGTGATATTATCTGGATCTCCGTTATATTGAACACTAAAAACTAAACTAGACCCAGCACCGACAGCGGATGAATCGTATGATAAAGAACCTATATTTTTACCTTCGTAAACTAAAACTTTACTACTAGGAGAAGGAATAACTGGTGCTGTAGCAACTTCTGGGAAAGTAATACCTAAGATTTCTAAAGTAATACCAGAACCTAAATCAAGAGACAGGCTTGCGTCTGATTGTGTCGCTATAGCTGAATTAGGAACATACCTGATAATATTGACGCCACCAATAGAAAAACTAAAATTATTAGGAGGATTAAGGACATACTGAGTGTCTCCTGGGGTCGTAGGAGTATCTCCTGCGCCTGTGTACTGACATAAAACCCTTAAAGTATCTTCTGCATTTGATGTTCTGTCTGTTAATTTAGCTTTTAAAAACAAGTTACTATTGGCCATGATGATTCCTATTAACTACAACTTTTACTGATTACGCTTTTAGTATTTTCTACAAATTCTACATTATCATTAATTGTAGCCAAATTAAAATTGTCTGTATTTACTATATATATTGGTTGTGTCTGTTTTGTAATGTCGGAAGTTAAATCTTTTAATGTAACATATAATAACACTATAGGATTGTTTGCCAAGTTTATTTTAGCAGAAACAACTTCTCTCTCGTCACCAGCGAAAAATTTAAAAGAATTAGGTTCAAATTCTAATTCAGCAGCGGTGACTGTCGGACTAATAAAAATATCATATTGATATTCATTGTTAATTGTTAAATTACTGAACTCTAAATCAATATAATTACTGTCATCTGTATCTTTAATTTTAACTACAATATTTTGATTGTCATTATCTACGTTGTTTAAGCTCATAACTTCGCCAACAGTATCTAAATTTAATAATCTAACATTAAATTCTGTATTGGCGTTGTCAACTCCATAATATAGATTATGTTGTGCTGCACTACACATCGGACAAATAACTTGACAAACATTAGTAGATAATAATTGAGCATCAGCCCCATCTCCAATGCCCAAATCGTTAAGGGAAATTTTAATCAATGAAGACTGTACAGCATCCAGATTAACTGCTATGTGTCCTGAAATCTCTGAACCATTTAGATTATTATAGTCAAATGTTGTACTGGTATTGCCTGTAAAACTATTTTCTCCAAAAGTAATCGATCCGCTGCTTTTAAGAAATTGAGAATCTAAAACTTGATAAGATATTCTATAATTTTTACCTACGACTAAATTACTAGCTACAAAATCTAATTTAGCTGTGTCTGCACAATCAGCTTCAGAAACAGAAGTTCCTTGAGCAATAAATGGTAAAATATCAATATCAGCATTTAGAGGAGCGCAGTCATTATATATAATATTGCCTTCTGGATTTCTAATTCTAACCCATACCCCAGTAATACTACTATAAAAGTTGTCAGCAGCAGGTTCTATTTTTAAAGAAAAACCATATCTATTAGATTTAATAATGGCTTCCGAGTGTGACTCTTCTAGCTTGACAGCACTATATCTATCATAAATTGAAGACCCAATACCATCAGATGTTAATACCGGAGGCTCTCCCTCATTATTATTGTTAAGATTGCTTTTTAATATTAATGAATTATTTAAATATACATCAAATTTATGATTATTGTCTATAGACTGATAATTACATTTTGACACAGAAATGTCGTGTGCGTAGATCACTTCTACGATATAGTCTTTAAGTACATTTTTCTCATTAGCCACAATCTTATATGTGTTAATAAGATTGTTTTTGAATCTTATAGAAGCCATGAATAATCCTTACAAGTCTCGAACGCTAACTAGTAATACACCTACTATATAGAACTTATTTCTTTTTAGCTACAAATCTTAGCAAAATGAATTCTATACACAATATCGGTCAAATAGGTTCCGTAATCGGAAGATTCTGTATCCAATAAGTCTGTAATTTTAATAAAAGGTTCAAAATTTCCAAGTCCACCAGAATGGCCAAGTACAAAATATTTACTACCATTTTGGTCAATACTGTTAGTAACAATATTGTGGACATTTAAATTATCAAAAGAATCTAATTTAGTCCCATTAACCGTAGACAAATTATTAGATAGTAGAACATAACCCATATAAACTCTTTCACTATTTTTGAATTTATTAAATTTTTGTTCGTCAATCATCAAAGAGCCGTGGCTGTCCTCTGGCTGTCTGTCGCAAGGTAATAACTCACAATTTCTAAATGTTAAACCGGTGCTTTTAAAGTCTCCAGAAAGTAACACATTATCTTGTTCAAACTGTTGTAAATTTTTAGTGTCTCCAGCATCAACAATATTTGAAATAGATTTAACCTTCAAATTTACAGGCAGTAAAACATCATGCCCTTTATTGATTACATTTACTGACAGAGGCATAAATTCAACAGTAGCAGTGTTACCATTTACGGAGAAAGTTTGCGTATCAACAACAACGTCTTCAAAATAAGATTTTAATTCTGAAAAGTCTACAGGAGAATGTATGATGGTATTTACATTATTAACTGATAGTGTAACTGTAATATCTTCACTAACAGGTTCTGTAGAGTTTAAATTTACAGAATAAGAATTACCATCTAGGTCACATTTTTGCAAAGTAACGGAACCATCTTTATTAAGTACAGAAACATAAAGCAGCTTATATGCTGTGTCTGTAAAATTAAAATTCCTATAGCTTCCATTTTCTGTTTCTATGTAGCCACTGAAATTATCTTTAGTAGCTGCCGAAAACGAAAATTCTTTGATAAAGGATGTAATATGCGTATGGTCTGAACCTCCGCTCATGGAAGAGTATCTATAACCACCCATCCCAAAGTTTTCATCTACAGTAAAACCTCGATCAATCTTGGTAACAATAACGGTGTTTTTTGATACAGCAGAGAAAGCTTCATAAACAATATACAAATCGTTATGGTCTTCTATTACATTTTTACCTATAACTTGACTATAATTAAATTCTGGTAAAGAAGGTCTTATTTCTGTTATGGTCAATTGATCGTTTAGGTTAATGATATTACCATTAAAATCTATTTTTGTCAATAGCACACAATTTTGTTTTTTATTTGTATTAAGAGCATTTAAGAATAATACAACGGTATTATCTTTGTCAACATATGCACCAAAAACATTATTAATTTTATAATCATGTATAGTGTCTAAAATAAGATGTCCATTACCAGCAAACGATGTATCTTCAACTCCTGAGTGCAGGAAGGTCGAAACAATAACGTTGTCTTTAATGGTTCCAAAAGCCATAATTCTGGTGTTATTGCGAGTCTCTACGGTTTTAACAAAATTAAATCTACTATTACCATCAACGTGAGATAGTGTAGCTCTTCCTTGGTAGCCAAAAGTATTGTCAATAATCAAATTATCATTCGTTGTTGAAACTCTAGCAATAAATCCAGAAGTGTTGGCGGGACCATCATACTTATAGCAGTCATAGTTACCACAAATATAAATATGATTATTGTGATGAAGAGAATCTGACACTTGACAAGAAAAGCTTTCGTAATCATCTCCTACTATATTGTAGTTTGAATGTATTTGTGTCTTAAGATTAACAGTGCTGTCATGTCCAGCCATAGCTCTCATTTTTTCTTCATAAGATAAAGCACTGGCACCATTTTCTGAAGAAAGACTTATGGTAGGAGTTCTACTGTAAGTAGGAGTTACTGTAGGGGTTTTTGTTTGAGTTGGTGTTGGGGTGAAATTAGGTACTACTGTAGCCTTACCAACATATCTAGGACAACTATCATCAAAGTGTAAACAAACAGTTTTTTCTGTATCTTCAAAATAAACACCAATAGCATCTTCACAATCGTAACTATCTGGAACAATCTCTGAATCAGAAAGAATACAGTGTACATTTATATTTCTAGTACTTAAGACAACACCAGCACTATCAGACACTGTAACTATTATTTTATTTTCTGCACACTCTGTTTTATTTTTGTTTAGACTAACATATAAGTCCACTAATTTGTTAGAGTAAGAAGGTACTATAGCACTTTCAGATATATAAGTTTTTACATAGCCACTTTGACTTGTAGCACTTATCGTATAATTATTGTCAGGATTAAGATTTACTAAACCTAAAACTATTTTATGGTGCTGGGCGTATGCTGTTCCACTGCAACAATCCAAACTATAACTAGACTTATCAGTGCCTATACAAACACCAAAAGGATCTGCAGAAGGAGTTATCGAAGGTGAATATGTTGGTGTCTGGCTGTAAGTTGGGGTTGGTGTCGGTGTTGCGGTAGCTTCAGGGGTATTTGAAGGTGTCTGAGTAGCCTCAACAGAAGCAGTTAAACAATCTATTGTGGTTAAGTCTTCAGCAAATATTGTCTCATTTTTATCGTCTGTAATTTTTGCTTTTAAAACAAAATATCTCGCATTTAGTAAAACAGTTTTTATTAGATAGTTATTTAACTCTGTAGATTCTGCTAAGAAAGTATGAGGAGCATTATAGGCTGTAATAGTTCCATATTCAGATATTTTTTCTATAGTAAGTGTATAAGCTTTGCCTATAGTTAAACCAGAAATGCTAACGTAAACGTCTGTACCGTTGCCACAATCAGAGCCTAATTTGTTAACTATATTTATTGATTGAAATCTTAAACTTAACATCTAAATTCCTCTAAGAGCATTTCATGGTAAAATTTTCAGAATATGTAAAATCATTGTAAGCATCAGTAACAGACACATTCATAATAAAAGACTGTTTATTTCCTGTATAAGTTAATACAGAATTAATATTTTGTTCAGTTCTGTTTGCAGTAATAACGCCTGAGCTTGGGCTGAACGTCAAATCACTTGAAGGCTGTTGATACAAGAATAGCCCTTGACCACCCATGTATCCATGATGAAGGCAATATATATCAACTGTCCCATAATCTTCAGTAACAGCAACTGTTACATCTCCATAATAAAAATCATAAACAATACCGTTTACGTTTTTTTCTCCAATTCTTTCATCTCCAGTATATGTAATCCCAGCCATTCCCGCATTTAAAAGCGCAATTGGATGAGCTTCCGGAATTCCTTTTAATACATAAGTTCCGTTACCTGCTATATATCTTAAGTTTTCATCATATCTGTTAGAATTGTTAAACACATATTTATTGCCTGAACTATTTAAAATATTGACAATGCTTTGACTATTTAAGTTAGTGTAATGATTAGCAGAGTATTCTTTAAAAGTATAAGAATATTCTTCTCCTATAGTTAAGTTTTTAACGATAGGGATGATGCTGTTTCTAACAGTAGACCCACATTTTACATTCAGTTGTTCTGTAGGTATGCTTAAATCTAATTTTTGTAAAGAACCGCACTCTATGTAGACTATATCCTCCACAGAATCTGCAGAATTAGAACTATTAGTAATGTTAACTTTTATTAAATTTACTCTAGATTTGCTAAGTTCTGCAAATACAGCGAACTCCTCAACTCTTTTGTTGAAATTAAAACTGAAAGAAGAAGGTTTTAGCAAAACAGATCCCGAACCTATATTGGTAATAGTGCAATTATAAAGCTGTCCTAAGGCACCGTTCTCTAATTTAAAATTTATTAATACGCCTTCTTTACAACAGTATTTATTGGAATCTTCTATAACAATATTTTTATTTTTAAAGTTTAATACTAAATTACTCATTTGAACATGCCTTACATTGTATTAACAAATAATCAGAAAAACTGCTGTCTGTAGAAGTCACATCAAGCTTCAAACAAAAAACATTAGTGTCCCCTAAAAACTTGGCTATGGTTGAAATATTTTGTGATCCACTACCCGCTGTAATAGTTCCAGATTTAGGTTGAAAATTTACAGCATTTCTTGCGTTGTGTTCACAGGAAGAAAAGTTATAAGTATAAACCTTTCCTTTTTGTGCGTTTTTGATAACAGCGTTAATCGGGACTTGACTTTGACACTCTTCTCTGTCGTTGATAACTTTAACAGGCTTATCTAGTAGAGATATGTATTCACCTGTATTTCTAACTCCATATTCTACATCAGAAGGATCTGCTAAATCATATAAAAGAGTGACTATGTCTGAAGCTCCATTCGCCGTACTAGATACTGGAGTAATGGTTGCTTTTAAAATATAAGTTCTTTTAGGCATGATGTCAGCAATAGTAGAAAACTTTTGACTACTACCAGAAGCAAAAAATGTTTGAGTTTTAGGCTTAAAAATATCATCATCACTATTTGTAAGCACAAAATCTAATTTATACTCAACACCAGAAGTCATACCTCCTGTGACTACCGACAATATGATTCTGTCACCAGGAAGGTCAGATGGTGAAAATGAAATTATTTGGTCTGTAGTTTCTGTTTGATTATAAAAAGAAAAATCAAAAGATACACTAAGATTAGCCATATTATTCCTTTGTCATAAGTATTTAATTATTAATACACTTTATTACTGATATTGTGTCACCTATATATTGTGTTTCTAAATCTTTAACCCTGCATTTAACCAATGTCTCTGTTTGTGCAGACCCTACTGATATTGTTGTTGTAATATTCATAGACGATTCTGACATAAATATTTCACCTGATTGGTTTCCAAAAGACACAAATTGATTATTATTAAGAGCTGAAAATTCATAAGAATATTTTCTGTTTTTATTGCCTTGAAGTTTAGCAAAAATGACAGGATCTTTGGAGTCGCAATCTATATCTATCATATGAGCAGGAAACTCCACAGAAAATGCCACCAAAGAACTTGGCGTGGGAGTTGGTGGAGGAGTTGCTCCAGGGGTTTGTGTTGGCGTGACACCAATACTGGTGCTAGGAGTAGGAGTGATATCGACAGCATCTTTAGGACAGACGCCACATAGTACCGTAACATAATCCGTATAAACTTCTTTTTCGTTATCTGTAACACTCATCTTAACTAAAGTAGTGCTTCTGTTATCACAGCCAAAAACTGTTAAAGAAGTATATAATGTAGATGATGTTTGTGTTGGAACAAAAGAGTGGATTGCAGGCTCTACTTCTGTGGTGCAATTTGGTAAAGAGCTAACAGCAGTGAACGTAACAGAATAATCTTTTTGCCTATCAAGAACAACATTGTTAAATGGTATAATAATCCCGCATTCATTACATTCTTTTGTATTAAAATTAAGTGTAGTTGGCATGGATTATCCTAGTTTTATGACTAACCGTCAATACACGTTCCGCAATTAATCGTGGCAATATTTTCTGCCACAACAACACCAGCTTGTTTGACTGTAAATTTCACTAACGCAAATGTTCGACTACCAGTTTTTTGAGCTAAAACACTAACAGACCTACTTGTAGCATCTTCAGGAGTTAATGAGCCCACTCTTTGATCTTCTGAGTGGAATACCAAACCATTAGTTCCAAGTTCTGAAAATTCATAGGTATAATCACCGCCAGATACTAAATTGGAAACATTGGCAGTAATAGTATCATTCTCGCAACAGAAATTATCACTGATGACAAAAGTAATTACAGGATTATTTGGCAGAGTTAATGGGGATGAATTAAATTTTACCAAAGAACCGTTTACTAATTTTGTATATAAAACTCCCGTTGTGCAATTCATAACTAACTCACCAACTTCTACTTGTGATGCACTTGGAGGGTTTGCTGTAGTAATATCTCGTTTTAATTTTATAAAAGACATAATTTTATCCGTTGAATTCTATAGTTCCACCATCGATGTAGGGATTCGCAGATTGCAATTTTTCAGCATAAATAGATCCATTAACTGTTAAGGTAGCTTCTGTGCTATCGCTTAGGGTTTGAGCAGTATTTCCATTTATTATAACTGGAGAATGATCTGTTCCAACCAGAGATGTTGCTTGAACATATATCGCTGAATTAGTAGCTGCTCCTTTAATATCATAATTAATATCATATTTTTTACTGTTGAATACAGTATCAACACCACCTCTATTGCTAAGCACATTCTTAGTAGAACTATAATCTGTGCTTGAGTTAGCAAGTCCTAATTCTAAATATCCACCCTTATTTGTAGAATAAATATTAGCAGCTGTAAAAGTTCCAGTAACACTATTTTGTAAATCAAAAATCGTAACACCATTTACAGAATTAATAGCTGTAATAGTATTATAATAGATATTAGAACCATCTACAACAGCAATGTTGTCATTAACACTGAAGTCTGTATTAGAGTAGGTATCGTTTAAGGTTAGTTGGAGTCTCGTGTCACTGACAGTTGCACTCTTAGAAGTGTTTTTATTCCACTTAATATCACCATTATCTATAACAACATCTACTAAATTTAAATTTTGCCAAGTGGCTACTCCATTACCTGTGTGAGTAAGAACAGCATAATTTGATGCAGTGGTATCTGGATCAATAGTTATTCCATTATTAAAATTAATATTAGTATTGACATCAACACTACTTGTATTAAAGACTACATCTGTGTATTCTGAAGGAGTATTGTTATTGGCGTATAAAGGACTAGAATTATTTAATTGAGGTAAAACTACTCCAGAATTTACAACCATACCACTAACATTAGTATATATATTGTCAGATCCTGCTGATTGATTGTCTGCTGTTTTTACAACTAAACCACCATCTCTACCTGTAATTAAATTATTTACACTAGCACTACTAGCTAAAAGATTATTACCACTAGCATATATTAAAGATCCATCTGCAACATCGCTTGTATATCCTATAGTATCTGCCTTAATAGGACCTGTAACATTTACAGAAGAGGAAGTGACGGATACTTTGGTTGTAGAATTGTGTTTAATTTCTACATTATCATTTACATAGATAGAATTATTATCTTTTGCTAAGACAACAGAATCTGTTGATGAAGATGTATGCCCTTTACCAAATACTGCCGTGCCAGAACCTGATACTGTATTACTAGAGCCTATTGCTGTAGTATTGTTAGAAAGGGTATTGTCTAGACCTAAATTTAATTTATTATTTGATGCTGATAATATATTTTTTTGAACACCGTTGACTTGCACATCAACATCAAAACCACCAGTAGTAGAACCGTTAGTACTATTAAAAATAGTGGATTTTAAAACACTATAATTAGACTGTGAAGATATACTGTCTTTACCTGCTAAGTTAATGACGGCATTAACATCTCCAGAGGATGGGTTTGTAGACGGTCTATGGAACAGGGTAAATACAGAAGAATTATCGTTCTGTCTATTTTCTAACCTGATACTTTCTGCACCAGTACCTTGTATAATTTGTAAACTAGCTTGAGGAACATACCCACTCGGTATATTAATACCAACATTACCATTTTGCGATACATAAAGATTTTTATTAACAGCTGAGCCATAAATGACCGTATCATTAACTGAATAATTTTTATTAATTTCATTTTTACCATTGGCTCTAAAAGTTGTAGTACTTCCTATATTTAAATCACCATCAGCACTGGTGGATATAGTATTAGCTCCGAAATCTCCTCCTCCAGCATTATACTGAAAAGCATACGTTTCACCTCTAGGAATTCCAGTTTCGACATTTAGGTCTTGTTGCAAAGACAGCCAGCCAGTACCAGTAGAAATATATTGGGTAAAAGTATTGCTTGTATAAATATCATTATCGGTAGAACCATCAAGAGTTTGAGACCCTGTGGTAGTAACTGTGAGAATATTTCCAGTAGAATCAGCATTATCTACTTTAAATTTAATAGTTAATCCTGTGTTACTTTCTGTAGCAGAAGGGAGTGTGGCTGTGACAGAATTAGAAAGCACATTAACAATATATGTTGTAGAATAATCATCAGCAGTAAAATTAGAGCTTTTTTCTAATAAATTATTAAAAGCATTTTTATATGATGTCTCGTTAACATCAACAAAAATAGACTTAGTGCCTGCTGTACTAAATTCAACCTTATTATTACTATTAGAAGAGGCTATAATAACATCTCTTTCTACAGTAATTCCCCCTGCATTATTAACAACATCTCCTATTCCTTCCTCAAATTCTATAAAACCATCTCCAACATTTCTTGCTAAATAATTAATTCTGCTACCTACTTGAGCAGAACTGAAGGCATTATATCCAGAGACGGCATTTCCTGTGATAAAATTGGTATTTGAATCTTCGGTAAAAGATGATGCTATATTATCAAAAAATTTAATAGTCATATATTACGCCGTTGTGGGTTGATCTGCTGATTTTCCTAAAGGAACTTTTTTAGACTTGCCTTCTCCTCCAAAATTGTCCGCAGCAAATTGATTAATTTCTTGTCCGGTGTGTTCCAATATCATTTCTTTAACTCTTGGTTCTATTTTGGCTAATACTTCCGCACCGTTTAGCTTAACATTAACATCAAAAGCTCCTGTAAGATTAATTTCACTAGGAATACTAACATTAGCTAATTGAGTAAATAAATTGTTTAGTTTTTCGGTGAATTGTGCAAGTCCACTTGTATTTACACCATTACTTTGATTTTGAGCAGTTGATGAGGCTGGTGACCCACCTCTTGACCTATTTCCAGATGGAACTCTACCAGTGCTTGCTCCTGAACCTTCAGATCCTTGTTCTTTAGCTCTTCTTTCTAAATTCTGAGCAGCCATAAATTTCTTGTCTTCATCTCTTAAACCTTTGGTATTTCCACTGCTTTGAGCATAGGCTATTCTTCTTTGTTGCATTTGGCTTGCATATCCTTGAGATGCTGCATTATCATATTGTCCTTGAGAAGTATTAGCTTTCTGCATTCTTTGTGCATAAGCGATGGTTCTTTGTTGACGAGTAGGCCCAGCAGAAGCAGCTGATGATGACGATGATGATGTTCCTATGCTAGAACTAGAGCCAGCCCCACCGCCTGATGAAGAACCCGCAGTTCCACCGCCTGATGAAGAACCCGCAGTTCCACCGCCTTTAGCAGCAGCAGAAGTTCCAGCAGCTCCAGCAGGACCAGCGGGACCTGCACCTGCTTTTGCTTTTGATCCATCGGGTATATCTGTTCCTGTTTTTTCACTTTCTTTATTATTAGCTTCAAAAGCCGCTTTTATCTCATCTAATTTATCTACAACATTTTGATTACCCTTTCTATAACTCTCCTCCATATTGGATGCATCTAAACCATTAATAATAGCTTGTGTAGATGCCTTTTCTTGATCTAGTAAGTCATACTGAGCCTGCAACGCTTTTACCTGAGGGTCGTTTTCAGGACCTTGTTTCATCATCTCAATAATCTTGCCAAATGGAGTTGAGTTGATATCAATACCTCTAGCAGCAAATTGAGACTCATATGCTTGAGCCATCATCTTGTTACCTTCTGCTTTACCTTCTGGACCAGCAGCAGTTAGAAGAGGCATCATTTCTTTTAGCATGCTTAGACTGTCACCACTTTCTTGAGCATATGCTTGTTGAGCGGCAGATTGTGCTTGTCTTTGACTACCTCCTCCCCTCATTGTTTGCATATAAGCTTTTTGAGCAGCTTCAGACTGTTGAATCGTAGGAGCAAAACCTTGAGCTGCTGCACTAGCGAGATTCATAGTCTTAGACATTTTCATCATCTCAGAAGGTGTGCTACTTAAAGCCTTCTCCATCAGTCCTGCACCAGCAGAGATTTGTGCAGAGCGATGGGCCATAACGCTTTCCATCTCACTTAGAACTGCATCGATACTACTTTGTAATTGACCAGGTATTTTTTCTAATTCTTGTCTAGCTGTTGCTGCAGCCTGTCCAAGTCTTGCTTGTTCGTCGTATGCTGCTTGAGATTTTTGTACGTCCCCTTCGTCTTTTAGCATTCCAGCATCCATATTTTTTTCGTTGTTTTGTTTCGCAAGAGTATATCCCTGAACATTATCGGATAGTGCTTGTGCTGCTGCTACAGGATCTGACTCATCAACCCCTGTTCTGATTGATCGTTGTGTAGCCCCTTTTTCATTAATTCTATTAAGCTTAGTCTGTAAATTTTGACCTTTGCCAAGAATAGCATTCATCCTATCTTCATTAGCCATTCTTTCGCCAATAGCATTTGCTTCGGAATCTCTTAAGGCTTGTTGGTCCGCCGCATATGTTCTAGCATTAGCTGCCAATTGATTAAATGCGTTCCCAACCTCAGAACTATATTTTTTAAGAGCTTCAGCAGATGCATTGGCACCATCCATTAAACCAGCCAGAGCAGGATCACTAGCCATATCTTTTTCAACATTTAAATTAGCACGTTCTTCTGTGCTCATACCGCCTATTCTCCCAGCATATTTACCAGCAGCTATATCTGCATCTTCATCTTTAACTCCAGCAGCTACAAGTCTGGCTTTAACTGTTTGTTTGACATCCTTTTCTACATCTGCGGGATCTTTTGCATTTATTGTTCTTTGAATACTTTGACTAATGCCTTCTTCTAAACTCTTCGGCATAGCTGCCATGTTAGCCATAGCTTGTCCTGTTCCTCCAAGACCAGCAGCCATATTTGAATAAGCTGCACCTTGAGCAGCTCCTGATGATGCAGGATTCATTGCCGTTTCAAGATCTTTATTTCTATAACTTACAGCAGCAGTAGGATCTTTTATTGTTGCCAGTTCTTGTGAAGCATGGTTGAAACTAGCTTCTGCTGCTTGCATAGCTCCGTTTAGGTTTCTGGCAGCCACAACATAAGAATCTGATACAGCAGCCACTGCAGAAATTGCCGCCCTGTGTTTGGCTAACTCTGCATTTGTGTCTGTCATTTCTTTAACATTTTCCATAGCTGCCTCAGCAGCTTTTCTAGCAGCATCAGAATTCTTACCATGAGCTTCTACAGCTTCTAAATATCCTTTATCTGCTGCTAAAATTGATTCTTTCATTAAATTGAATTCATTGCCTGGCATGGTTGCTTGCATTTCAGCCAAAGTTTTACCTGTTCTGGTAGCTTCAGAAGTAAACATTTTAACTGCAGTTGCAGCATTTGTTGCACCTGCGGCACTAGCCTCTTCTGCTGTAGAGCCTGTAGCCATCAAGCCTTTTGCAACACTCAGTCCAGCACCCTGATTTGCTTGTAGTCTAGACATATATGTTGCTCTAGCAGCTGCTCTCTCAGAACCGCTTTTGCTTTGATCAATAGCAATGTTAGCAGATTTTGAAGTTTGTTCATCATATTTTTGTTTATTGTTTTTTCTTTCTTGTGCAGCAGCTTTGGCATTTTCTTTAGCTGCATTAATTAAACCCAGAGTTAACCCACCAAGAGCACCAACAACACCACCAACAGCACCCCCAATAGGACCAAACATCATACCTATTTGAGCACCCATAGCTCCACCGCTTAATGCTCCTTGACCACCACCTGCTATGTTTCTACTCATGTCCGTTTCTTTACCACCAGGCCCTTTATAAGCATTGCTTAGTGCAGTAACTCCCATACCTGCTCCAGAAACTAAAGCAGCACCCGCCATTTGTCTTCCCATCACGGCTCCTGCACTGTTACCTCTCATTCTACTTAAACCTTTGCCCATAGATTGGCCCACTCTGGTTTTAGCTAATTTTGCGCCAAATGCTTTTACAGCAGTTCCAGCTTTTCTAAAAGTTGGAAAAAGACTTTTAGAAGCAGCAGTAGTGCTCTTAAATGCACTACTAACACCTTTACTGCTATTTTTAATAGATTGTACAGCTGCTTGCTGTGCTGCAGCCATTGCTTTTGTAGTGTCGTTAGTTTCTAATAGTGTCTTTCTAAATACTTTTAAGGCTTTCTCTGAAGCTGCACTAGAACCACCACCCTTAGCACCATAAGTTGCTTCTAATCTTCCTTTGGCTATGTCGCTTTGTTTATCAGCTCTTGCAACATCGTTACCAG
>WLWG01000095.1_pt1 | contig 85769 bp, 73 predicted proteins | sample 6712871 | NCBI WGS metagenome assembly WLWG01 (sample SAMN12718693, study PRJNA515312) | sponge metagenome | isolation source: marine sponge | host: Mycale hentscheli | place: New Zealand: South Island, Marlborough, Capsize Point | collected 2003-05-01 | reverse complement strand
ATCCTGAAAACTATATTGTTCTTTTAACATTATCTCCGTGTAAAATGTGTACAAAGATTTTGGTTAATGCAGGATTTAAACACGTTTATTGGATTGATGATTATCGTAGCTTAGATCATTTAAATATTTTTAAAGAATGTAAAATTACTTATGGACCTATATCATATCTTATAGATGACTACCATCTAATCAAAGAGTGAATATATAACAAAAAAGTAGACTCCATTGATTTTAGAAGGAATAACATTTAAACTAGCTTTAGACTTCTTTACCTTTTTGAAAAAAAATAAAATAACCTCTACAAGTATTAAGGTTGATTTTTTTGATAGGGTGAAACATGAATACATTGATTTTGCAGATGTCGCTGCAATGGAAAAGTATTACAACAAAAACTATAAGCCTCTTGACAATTGTGCCTTAGGAGATTTGGTTTCTATTCAATTTTTCTTAGCCGCGAGTGATCTCTATAATTTTACTACAGAATTTAAAGCAATAGATGTTACTAATAATTTAAAACTTGAAACTGGATCTGCATATGATAGACAGAGAAATGCAGGTAGGCAAGTATACATAGATAGACAAATTCAATTAATAAAGAATGCAGTTGCTGATTATGTAAAGTATTACTCGGAGCTAAAATATATTTATGTAACTGGAATTTATTCACCGTGTTATGCTGTACCAGGCTGGTCTGAAAACACATGGTATCTTAAATCATTTAGAGAAGCGTTTATTTCTTCAAGAGATGTTTCAGAATTTCCATATAACGATGTTACTATTGAGGAATATCCTCCAAACTAAATATATAAAGAAGACGAATAAATAAAAAAATATTTAACTCAATGGCAACGTCATTTAACCTACAAGAATATATTCTTTTTAGAACCGAGATAAAAAGAGAGCTAACTAATGCTGAGGTAGATACCAATTTTAAGATGGTAGCTAACCCTTGGGAAAATGATAGAGTATATGAAATAGGAAATATTGTATATCATCCTGTTATTGTAGATGATCCAGCAACAACTGGCTTAGATCAAGTACTAGCTTGGTGGAGAGCAAACACTAGAACTACGCAAGGCGTATTTAATACTTCACAATGGGATATGATTGGTGGTATAGGTTCTGGTAACATTAATATACAAGGAGCAAATTCATTTGGTAGAATAACAGTTAATTCAACTGCGCCAACTGGAGCTTTACAATCAGGTAATGATGCAACAGTTACCTCAACTACTCCAAATGATATTTTTAATCTTATTGCAGGACAAGGGATGCAATTACAATATAATTTAGCATCTAAATCAATTGTCTTAGTAAATACATTAGCATCTAACCCTGGTGAAGTAAATGATGGTCTAAATATTGGAACTGGTACTGGTCACCAAGATGTGTTTGCTGGTAAGAATGGAGTTAATTTAGAATTTAAAGGTTTTCAAGCAACTAATACTGGAGTAGGTGCTGCTTTATCTATAAGTACAAATAGTTTACAAAAAAATATTGAGTACAACTTCAATGAAGGTTTAATTGACTTGGCTCAGTTAAATAGTGGAGCACCAACAATCGGTATGTTATCTAATGTATCAAGTGCGGCTCCAAATGCTCAAGATATACTACAATATAATATAGGAAGCCAAACATGGATTCCTGTATCATTAGGTTCATTAGGACAAGTAAATATTTATGGTGATAATGGAACTATAGGATCTGCTACAAGAGAGGTTAAGTTAAACGGTACAGCAGGCCAATTACAATTTAATAGAATTTCAGACTTAGCAACCGGTATTCATTTTGATAACACTTCAAACAAGCACCAATTTCAATTAAGAAATTCATCTCCTACTGGAGTTGCCGCTCAATCATATTCACTAAACAATGTTACTAAAGCAATAAGTGGTGTATTTGGAAATGATGGTTCATTTGGTATTGATATGTCAGATGTACTAGGTGGTTTATCAGTAGATGCTTTAAGTATATCTACCAACAACGAATTATATGTTCCGGAAATTGCGAGCAGTTCTTTACAGACAACAGCTGTTGGTTATAGAATACCTTTAGTGAATGCAGCAGCCTCAAGTACAACTGGAAGATTTGAATCTAGTACCAGATATACTCTCACATCTTACACGGAGCAAAGTGGTGCATTAGATGTAAGGGTTAGACTTAGAGGTGAACACATTTTAACTGGTGTAAGTGAACAAAATAAACCAGGAGCAATATCATCAGATATAATTTCTCAACATGATTTTGCTGGCAACGCCTCATTAACGTCTGGGATCGGTTTACGTATGACTTATAATACACCTACTGTAACTGAAGGGGTTAACATATATCAATGGATGAATAGAGGAGCTGAAATTTATTATGCTCAACAATTACAAACAGACAGTACAACTGGTGGTTTTGCTTCTAAATATATTGGAAATAATATTTCACTTGATAATAAAGTTGGTGGAACTCTAGCACTTAATGTTGGTCAAATAATTGGATTTACAGGTACTGGAACAAATCCTCAGAGAGTAGGATTATATTCTAATGTTATAGATACACAAACTGACGCTACATCGTCTACTATTTTAACAGGCTTAGTTGCTGATAGTGGTACATGGGCTGGTTATTTTGTAGGTTGTGTTAATATTGATAAAGGAGGATTAGTTTTACCATCTACAACTTTTGCAAATAGACCGCTATGTAATGATATAAGCGGTGGTACTGTTTCAGATAGAACATTATGGATTAATTCTGCAAACGGACATTTATATAGAGGAACCGTTGATATTGAAGCCGGCGGTGGAGGCGGAAGTTCAATCTCACTAACAACTAACGGAACTTCAGGACCAGCAACTTTGATTGGAAATGTTTTAAATATACCTCAATATACAGGTGGAAGTGGATCTTCTACATTAGGTGGTTTATCTGATGTAACTATTACTGATGTTCAAGATGATCAACTCTTAGTATATAATTCAGCAACAGGCCAATGGGAAAATGCCGCTCTTGCTGCATATAATATAAATGCCGTTGCTATAACTAGTGGAGGTGCAAGTATTCAACTAAGTGATGGTTCTGCAACTAGTGATGTTGATCTATTACCTGGTACAAATATTACATTCAGTGTAAATGAAGTAACTGATGAAATAACAATTAATGCTGCAAACCCACCACAGCAGATTAACATTGGAAATACAAATTTAACTGTAGAAGAACCTAGGACTTTAGATTTTTATGGTAGTGGTACAAATAATCCTCTTACATTTATAAACACTAATGGTGGTACTAAAACTTTATTTAAGTTTGAACAAATTGGAACAGGCCTTACACCACAATTTACAGTTGGTGGTGGTGCTACTGATTCAGAAGGTCAACTTGTTTTAGCAGGTAATGGTAGCGGTCGAACTGGTATATTGATTTTTAATGATGATGATGGAAGTAATTATACTTCTTTTAAAGCACCTAATACTTTAGCTCAGAATATTAATTATGTTTGGCCTTTAGCAATAGGTACTGCAAATCAAGTTTTAGAAATAGGATCTGTAGCTGGAAGTACAGCCACGTTAAAATGGACTACTGTTTCTGGTGGAGGTGGAGGAATTGGTGCAACTGGAGCGACTGGAGCTACTGGTTTTACTGGTGCAACTGGTGCAACTGGATATGATGGAGCAACTGGAGCAACTGGATTAATCGGTCCAAGAAACGGTTTACCTTGGCAATCAACTACAGTAACAACTACACCAGCATCTGGTAAATTTTATTATGATGCTTCAACCACAAGCCTGTATATTAATAAAACAGATAGCTTAGGATTAGATCAAACTACATTCCTTAATACCTTTGATGATACAGGCCAACCGTCTACTGGGTTCGGTGCTGTTATTTTAACTGCTGGTAATAATCAACAAATTTTACATGGTGTAATAACTGCCGTAACTTTAGTAGGTAATGTATATGACTTAACAATTACTGAATTAACTAATACTTCTAACTGGGGGTCAGGAATTGACTTTACTTTAGAATTTACTGCTTATGGTACTTCAATAACAGGAGCGACTGGAGCAACAGGTGCTGCCGGTGGAGCAGGAGCTACTGGAGCCACTGGATCACAAGGAGCAACTGGTGCAATTGGAGCAACAGGAACTCAAGGTGCTATTGGTAATCAAGGTGCAGTTGGACAACAGGGTGCTACTGGAGAAGCTGGTGCAATTGGAGCAACAGGAACTCAAGGTGCTATCGGAAAACAAGGTGCTATTGGTTTACAAGGTGCAACCGGAGAAAATGGTGTTGTCGGTTTCCAAGGAGCAACTGGTACTCAAGGAAAGCAAGGACCTGATGGTTTCCAAGGAGCAACTGGTACAATTGGTGGACAAGGAGCAAGTGGTCCGGCTGGTGCAGTTGGTCAGCAAGGTGCTACTGGAGAACAGGGTGCTATTGGACAACAAGGTGCAACTGGCCCAGATGGAAAACAAGGACCTGATGGTAATCAAGGAGCCACTGGTGCAACAGGATCTCAAGGTGCTTTAGGTGGTCAAGGTGCAAGTGGAGTTTCAGGTTCAGGAGATTATGGCGGATTTACAACAGCTTATAATTCAGCAGCTGTAAGTGGTGCTGGTTTCCAAACTGGTAAGGCTGTTTCAGGTGCAGCTGATTGGAAAACTAGTGGTGCTACCTTTTATCTATCAGCACAAGGAACAGATCCAGCATCTGGTGGTACAACTATTGATTATGACGTTACTAAAACTGTTTATGCTAATATAAATAATAATGCCGCCAATGGCGATAGAATATATTTTAGAATTTGGGAATACGGATCTCCGGAAGAAGTTAACTTTTATCAAACAGCTATTTCTGAATTGACTATAAGTACTGGATTAAATGGTGGTTTTGAACTTTCAAAGGTACAATATATAGGTGGTCGTGATATAGCTACATTTAGTAAACCTTTATTTGGATGGGGAGTTACTGGATCAGCTGGGGCTGCTGGTGCAACAGGTAATCAAGGTGCAATTGGTCCACAAGGTCCAAGTGGTAGTGGTAGTGGTGAAACATTATTATGGGCAGGAAGTAGAGGATATAGAGCATTCATACCAAACTATTCAGCAGGAGTATATAGCTTTGGTCAAAGTGCAGGAGCAAGTTTACCTGCATCACCAGGATATACTACAGTTAACGGTGTTAGTGCAATAGTCATATCTAATTCAGGTAACTTAAATACTTATAACTTGACTGCAGGCTACAGAGTAAATCAAAACTTTGCTGTCGGTGATAAAATTATTGTTCGTGGATCCTTATGGTTCAACAGAACTAATTCTTCGACTGTTACAAACTTATCACAATTAAATACAGCATTATCTTATATTAATTCAAATGGTATATGGGACCCTGCTAGTTCAACCCAAACATTAATTCCATTTGCTGGAACTAATAATGTAGATACCCACGTTGTTAGAACTGGAACAAATGGTAGTACATGTATATTTGAACATGAAACAGTATGTGATGCTGGATTAACTGTAAACATAGGTGATCTTCTTTACTTTGGATGGTCGATTCAAAACATTGGTGGAGAAGCGTCTTACTTTAGTAATGCATGTTCTATAAGTTACCAAGTTTATAAAGCATAACACATCTTAAACAATTATTATATTTAAAGTATAATAATAAATAGACAACAAATGCAAAAAGATAAGACTGAAGAAGTACAAGAGACTGTATATTATCAATGGATTAAAGGTGATAATTCTGGTAGTGTAGTAACAATTAAAGATGTAGACGATAAGTGGATAAACTTTAATGAAGGAGGTAGATTAGCAAAAGATTTACAAGATGAATTTATTCAACCATTAGATGAAGATATTGCTGGTGAATTTGTAAAACCACCAGTTTCTAATGATCCTCTAAATGTTTCAGCTCCACAAAAAGCTACACCTGTTGAAACAGCGTTGCCTACTACACCATCACCTATTAGAGTTTTGTTTAATAAGCAAAAGAAAAACAATAAAGTAAAACTTCTTTTAGAATTTCCAGTAAACATTCCACAAAAAGCCGTTTACGAATTAATGAGTACTTCTTTTGATAGAGATGAAGTTAACGATGTATTAAAAACATTTATCTTAGATCAATTATCTGAAGATGAAATATTAGACTGTTTACATAACAGTGTACAATCATTAATAGAGAGTAAGTATAAAGGTGATTAGCACACTTTATAACTAGTAATATATAATAAAATTAATCATATGAGCGAGACTGCAAATCAAACTATACCTAATCGTCGCCAAAGAAGAGCGGCTATGAAACACCAAGGAATTTTAAAAATGAAAAGTAAATTATCATTAAAAGATTGGCTTGAAGTTTGTAAAAAGACTAGAGAAAAAGGAAATGAAATTCATACTGCAAATTTAGAGAATGCAGACCAAGCGCTATCAGCAAAATTAGAAGAATTAGAATCTATTAAAATGTCTCAGTGGAAAGAAGAGGGATATACTGATAAAGAGATTGAGCAATTAAGAGAAGTGTTTGCTATGACAATGGTTAAAGATAAATCTACTTGGCATACTGATAAAAAAGTTGCAAGAAAAACATTAAAAGAACTAAGATTAAAATTACAAGAAAGATCATAGATGATTAAGATAGTTTTAGAATCTGCCAGAAATGGTGTAATCAAAAAAGTCATAGATGATAATCATGGTGGAGGTAGGGAACATTTTACTTCAACTGATGTTTATGAATCAAATGAAAATGACAGGAATCAATTTAGTTATATAAAAAGATTCTTTTTTGATTTGTGCGATGACCTTGGGTTAGAGCCAGGTAGTAAATTTGATAAAGATGTATTAGATATTAATACACGCTGGGGAACTCACTTTGAACCAACAGCTAAAGATATCGAATTTAAAATTAAATCTCTTAAGAGTGAGCTTAAGGAACTAGAAGAATGGAAGAAGAACATATAGAATTTAATTTTATATACTCTAATGATGCATTGCGTGTCAAAACATTTTTAGGTAATGTACCTAGAAGTATAGAGTGTATAAATTATATGGATATATTTAATAAGCTTACAAAAAATGATTTTTATCAATTTGAGCCATCTGATGCCGTAGTATCATCTTACTTAATGAGGCAATTACAAAATGCAATTAACCGTAATATATCTACAACGATATTTTATGTTTTAGGTAATCTTAACAAAGAAACGGTTGGAGGAATACAGGAGTACGTAGAATCATTATCATCTAAACCTATAACTTATAAAATTTATCATTCACCTGATATTATGGTCAACGGCACAGCTGAGCTATTTGATGACATAATAGAATTTGAATGAAAACTCATAGGATATTTAACAAAGGACAAAACGTCTATTGCTTATTAGCATCACACACCAACCCTAATATACTTTTACCAGTTAAGGGTAAAATTATAGACTCTAAATGGGATCCTGTTAATCCTCTTTATCAAATTCGTATTATTAAGTTTTATGATAGTATGAAATTTCTAAAAAAGCATTTCTTTGATATGAATTTCAGGCACGTGTTTGAAAACCGAGCAAGAAAAATGATACTTAAAGCAGAGGACTATAAAACTGCAAAGGTATTAGAAGAAAGGTTAAATGAAAAAGATAGAGAAAGGTTTTATGTCATAGTTGAATCTGTAATGTGCAAAAAGACTAAAGTTGGATTATCTGAATTATTTGAAAAGGTTCAGTTTTATATGATATCAAAAAACCTAAAGGAAATTAAAGAGATATCAGCAAGACCTTTTTTCAGAGGACCTTTATCTTTAGATAGCACTAACGAATTTGACGCCAGGTACAAAAAAGGCTGGTCGGATAAATTTGAAAAAGGTAACTTAGACATTACTAAGTATCTAAAAAGCTTAGGTTAAATATATAATAAAAATAAGATACGACTATGGCAAAGTTTGGACAAAAGATAAGAGACTTAAATGACTCTATTTTTCCAGGGCCTAATAAAAATAATGATCAAATATTAGGTGTATTTGGTGGAGAGAGTGTAGGCTTTGCTAGATCTTTGGCTGATACCGTTGCAACTAGTTTTTATTCAGCTGATAATGCAGCGGAAGCTTCAGGTGATACCATCCCTAAAGGTATGTCAGGTAAAAAAATCGTAGGTTCAATAGCTAATAAGTACGCACTATTTAACTTCCAAGGAATGTATGGAGATTTTGCAACTGACCAAGGATTTAAAGGTAATTACATGGATACTGAAAGAGCCGCTGGTAAACTGATGGGTGGAGAGGCAGGTAACAAACCTACTGTCATGAAAATAATAAATTACTTTAATGAAGCACATCCAAAAATAGGATATACTGCTTCTAATTTTTTATATTCTAAATATTATAAGAAGATACCAGTTAATCATTTAATTACTCTTAGAAGGTTTCCTATGCCAGTTAAAGATAACATATTTAAGTTTTCGGAATCAATGGCAGTTAAGCAAGAAGTTAAAGATGGTGAAAAACCACCACCAGAAGATCCAACACCAGTTGGTGATACTTCACAAGTAGCAGGTGTAACTGCAATTACTTATATGGGTGAAACTGCTGGTAATAAATTAGAGGACATTATGAATATGTCATTTGGTTTAACCTTTAAGGAACTGAAAGGTGAAATGGAAAAAATTGAAGGCGGCGGAGATGGTGGATATACTCAGCAACCTTTTTATAATAAAATTGGTGGTATAGGTAGAGCAATAGCTAACCAAGCTAAAGGGCAAGGTTCAGGTGATGTGTTTAGAAAGCAACAAGGTTACGGATCGCAAAGTGGAGATCGGCTTGGTAGTACTTATGCAAATTTTGTATTAGGTCCTATTAATGTTGTTAATACAACTCAAGTAAGAGATAGAGGTATAAACTTTACTAATGATATTAAACTAAATTTTGAATATGAACTAAAATCATTAGCTTATGTTAATCCAAAAATAGCAATGATTGATATTATTAGTAATATGTTAACTATGACAACTAATAATGGAGCATTCTTTGGTGGTGGGCATAGGTACTATGGATCTGCTGGTTTTGTAGCTAGTCAGTTTGGAGATATTTCAAAATTAAGACAAGGTGATTTTTCTGGTTATGCAGGTAGTGTAGTTAATGATATTGAAGGTGGATTTAAAAGTGTATTTGGTAATGCTGACGGTGGATTTGATTTTGATTCAATCATAAGCGGTGGGCTTGAAACAGCCAAGAATTATCTAGGTGGTTTATTAGGTAATTTATTAGGCGGACAGGTTGGTGGTAATAGTGGTACTGGTGCAACTAAAGCTTTCATTAGTGGTGAGCCTACTGGTGATTGGCATTTAACAGTTGGTAATCCATTGAATCCGATTGCAATGATGGGTAATATGATATGTAAAAATGCTAATATGACATTAGGTGCAGGATTAGGTTATGATGATTTTCCAATGGAGGTAAAATTTGAATTAGATATGGCTCATGGAAAGCCTAGGGATAAAGGAGATATAGAAAATATGTTTAATGCAGGTAAAGGTAGAATATATGCATCTGCTAATAAGGCTGAAGATATATTAAATTTATCAGGAAAAGAAATAAAAGTATATGGTGCTATTCCAAATGTAGGAACTAGTAGTATTCAAAAAACTCAGTCAGGTGCAACAGCAGGTCAGGTTAAAAGTAAGGATATTTCAAATCTTAAAAAGACAACTGGAAGCGCATCCCCGGCAACAGAGGCAACTAGCGGTGAATATGTTTCTAGTGTTGTCAGTATGCTAATTGATTCATAAAAAATAATTAAGGATGGATATAAAATCATTAACTTTAAAAAACTTATTAAGTATTGAAAGAACAGGTGAACAGTATTATGATTTAACTGCTCCTTCTTTTAAATATGATAAAGCTGCTGGCCTTAAGGCTTTACATTATGTTATGCAAGATGAGGCTGGTAGAATTGATAAGATATGCGAAAGATATTTTGGAACAGGTGAATATGTTGATGCATTATGTATTGTTAATAATATCTTTAATCCGTTTTCAGTACAAGAAGGTGATGTTTTAGTCATACCTAATTTAAGTGAAATTAATTTGGTTTATAAAAGACCAAACCCTGCATCTAGGCCTAATCCTGTTATGAAGCCTTATGTTGATACTGGTGTTCAAAGTGTAGAAGATCAATCTCGTATACAAAGGTTAGCTCAAAAAGCTAAGTCAAAAAAATCAGGAGTTAAAACTCCATTACCACCAAATGTGCTACAGCAAGGACAGGACGCTAAGACATATGAAGGTGGAAATATTCAATTAGGAACTAATTTACCAACTAGAAATAGAAACAATTAATAAGATATGTCTACACAGATTGAAAGAAACATATTAACAATAATAGAACCTACTATTGAACTAGATGAGTTATTTATACCTGATGCTGAAAGTGGTACAGATAATTCTGACGGTGTAACTATGAAAGAAAAATTATCTAAATTTTCTTCTATCATTCCTTTGATTGTAATTAATCAATACCAAGTTCAAATGGATAGGCTTAAATATTTTTCTTTAGAATCTACTGAGTTTTATCCAACATTAACAGTTAGATTTGCTGATACTGATGGACTTTTTACTGCAAGAAATTATCCTAAAGATGGAGATATAATTCAACTTTACATTAGGTCACAAGGTGAAGAAACTACATTTAAGCCTATAAGAATTGATTTTACTATTATTGATTGTTCTCCAGCTGGTGGAGGTGGTGGAATGACCGCTAAAGAATATAACATATTTGGTAGAATGTTTATTCCTGATTTATTTACTGAAAAGGTTGAATATGAAGAAAATGTTACAAGCTGGGATGCATTATCAAATATAGCAGAAAGATTAAAAATAGGTTATGCTTCTAATGTTGAAGATACAGCAGATCAAATGACATGGACTAATCCTAATGACACAACTGAAACTTGGATACAAGACATAGTTGCAAATAGTTATTTAAGTGAAAAAACATTTTTTACAAGCTACATTGATCCATATTATTACTTAACAATGGTAGACGTTAATAGATTATTTGATCAAGATAAGTCTGAGTTAGAAGTAAGCCAAAGTTTTAGTACAAATGCATCTGATACTTATGGAGCAGATGGTGCAACCGGTGAAACTCCGTTTCCTAACCTATTATCTAATTTAATTCAAATGCAAGGTGGTGCAAGATATCTATCTAAATATAAACCTACTAATAAGAGTGGAGAAATAAGTAAAGCAAATGGATATAAAAGATATACCCAATACTGGGATTTGGAATCTAAGGAATGGAGAAACGAATATGTGGATCCTCTTACTAATGGTACTGAAGGTACAATACCAGCAACAAAAGGTAGATTGATAACTAATGAAAAAGGTGAAAGAGTACCAGAAGGTCCTAGAAATATTCAAGTTAAATATAAATATTTAGGTACACAAGGCGATAATGTCCACCCTGAATTTCAATATGCTGTAGTTCAAAATTATCAAAATAATTCTGAAATAGAAAAAATGGGAATGGAAGTAGAATTAGATACTGTAAATCCTGCTTTAACTAGATATAGTAGAATTTATCTTTTGATTTTTGAATATGGATCTCCAGTTAAAACTGTATTAACTGAACAGCGAGATGGTGTAGCTCAAACAGGCGATCCAGCTCCACAAGATAGAGAAAAGTCAGATGAAGATGAACCTAAAGGTCCAGGTAGTGGAATTCTTAATGAATATTTAAGTGGCTTTTATGTTATAACTGGTATTGAATATTTGTTAACTCAACCAGGGCCACTAAGAATGAGATTACAATTACAGCGTAGGGAATACACTCCAACGACTTAATAAATATAAAAACAATAAAAATATGCCTTTAGTAGATTTAACTAGCCCTGCAGGAATTAACGGAGTATCTCAGTTAGCTGGACCTTACGGAAACCTTTTAGGTGGGTCATCTTTCCCGAGCAGTTATGAATTTGCTAAAAGATTTGTTAATAATTCAAAATCTGCATATGGGTCAGGTGCTAACGGAGTAACCTCATTAGATGATCCTACTTATCTTGGCTTCAGTTTAATGTTTGATATATCATCACCATTATTTAATGGTGCCACATCAGGGCCTGGATCTGGTATAAATGATGGAGAATTTACAGTTGAGAATACTGTTAATCAAGGTATAGCCGCTGCAGGTCAATTATTTAATAAAACTTCAAAAGAAAAACCTGGTGGAGATTTAAATACACCAAGCGGTGCATCTGCTATTGGTTACCTAGAAGCCATAGGGGAAGTAAATCGAGCTCAATATCTAAAAGCATTTATTCAAGGCATACAAGAAATTAACAATACAAGACCTTATTATTTTCAAACCATAGCAGGAATACAAGAGGCTTGGCAAAAATCTACAGACTTTTCAATTGATCCTTATACTGGAAGTAGCGGTGAAGAAGGTATTACTATAGGATGTTTAGAAGCAATAGATTTAAAATTAACTGCATTATTTAGTTTATATAAAATGGCTGTGTATGATAGTATGTACAAGCGATTTATTTTGCCTAAAAATTTAATGAAGTTTGATGTATATGTTTATGTTCAAGAAATAAGAAAATTTAAAACCACAAGAAATTGGTTACAGGCAACAAACCCTAGTACTACAAATTCTTCTGATTCTTATGTAAATCAAAATGCATCACAGGTAGGTTTTAAATTTACTGATTGTGAATGGGATCCTAAGGCATCTGGAAAAGTATTTGAAGGTGTAACTAATTCAGGTGGTGAAATAACCACTACTGAAATTAAATGGACTTATGCATTAATGGAAAATGTTTCTCAGTTTGCTGGTTATAATAATAAATTAGATGCAAGTAAAGTACAAACAGATAATCAATTTTTTGGTAAAGTAAAAGCGTTTGCAAAAGATCAGGTAAATGAAGCTATTGATGGAGCTTTGGATTTAGGTAGAAGAGCTGCTGTTAGTTTTGCAAATCCAGTTCAATTAGGAAATGTGTTTGATATGACACAAGTTACTTTAGGTGGTATAGGAAACCCTCAGGCTTTACGTAATGCTTTAGTTGGTGCAGCAGTTCAAGGTAATGAAGATGGTTTAAAACTATTTGGTCAAAATGAAAATATTAGCCAAAGGCTTGGGGATAATCCATTAGGTACCGCTGATGAACCTAACCAAACTATTTCAGGCAATAATCAAGCGTTTGATCCTGTTACTCCACCTAGTGAGTTTAGTGGTGGTAATGCATTCGGTCCATCAGGCCCTCCAAATAATTCAACTATAACTAACGAAAATATTTTTAACTAATGGGAAAGGTTAATCCAGCAAATTTTAATGCCGATGATTTGCGAACTACACAATGGGTAGGAATCGTTGAAGATACTAATGATGATATCTTTGAAGGGAGATGTAAGATTAGAGTATATGGAAAAATGGATGACCGTGTTGGAAAAATACAACCGGGTAACAGGCCTGATCCTGAAAGTGCATATGTTTTACCAACTGCCTCATTACCGTGGGCTAGACCACATCAGTTAATGTACGGCGGGAGCAATAGTGGAAGTGGTAAATTTGAAATTCCTAAACTAGGCTCAATAGTTAGGGTCACGTTTGACAACGGAAATTTTTATCAACCAGTTTATCATGAAAATGTTTACCCTTCTGATGAAACAAAAGCGGAGATAGAAGCATCATATCAAAATTCTCATGTATTAATTTATGATACTGCATTTGGTTTAACAGGTACATTAGAAGATGGTGTATCTGAAACAACGAATGAAAGAGAAGGTGAACATATTAAAGTTTTCTTTACAGAGGAAAAGGGGTTGATGATGGACTATACTACAACCGAAGGCCCAACAACTGTTAATGTAAAGCCTGATAACTCTGTTGAAATAATAAATGCAAACGGAGATTCTATTATAATGCTTAATGATGGAAATATAACATTTACTCATTCTGCTCAGTTTACAATTAATAGTGGAGCTGATACTGTAATTAATGCTACAACTAACACTGTTGTTAATTGTGTTGAGGCTAAGATTAATGCTTCTGCTGAAACTCATGTTAATTCACCACGTATTAAACTAGGAGAAGCAGCGGCGGAGTCAGTTATGAAAGGTGATACATTTAGGGCTTGGGTAGATGGCCATACGCATGTTGCAAGTAAATCAGGTACGCCGACTAGTCCACCTATTGTACCATCACCAGGTGGTGCATACAGTTCAAAGAATACAACTGACTAATATATAAACTATAAATTAAAAAATTTAAATTATGCCATTAGTATTATCTCAGATTCAAGCAGGAATGGAGAAAGCCTGGTTAGAAGCCAATAAAGCAGGTAGAAAAGCAGGGGCGGATAACCTGGAACATATAAAAGATGGAGGAGATCCCTTTAAGATGCCAGTTTCAGCCGCTGCAATTGAAGAAGCACAGGCCGAAAAATTTGGTGAAGTTGCCGGTTTGGAAATTGATAAGTACATAAAATCAGGATTGGTAAGTACTACTGTAACGACGGTAGGAACGGCAACAGCTCAGGCAGGTTCTGGTACAGGTGCCATAACTTAATGAAACAAACAACTAACTTATATGTATAATTAATATTAGATACATAAAGAGTAATATATAATCTATAATTTTAACTTCTTAAAAAATAAAAAATGACCGAACAAGAAATCACCATTCAACTAAGTGATGATCCATTTGATACTAAAACAGTAAAAGTTCAAGTTCCCGACGGTACAAAATTAATGTGTAATGAAATGTATGCTGCTGATGCTTTAGCATTATACGGTCTTACTGATCATACATTACAAAAAACTCAATTAATTGAAGACAATATTGCATACACCACAAAAGGTATTGTTTCATTTATATCTAAAGATAAGACGACTGCTCTTATTGACATTGAATCTAAATTTACTGCTTACTGTACTTTATCTAAAGAACCAGACTATATTGTAGACCAATTAGAGGCTGGTATGGAAATTGATGTTAAGATTAAAACCAACAAATCTACTGGAGATGTTATTGCTTCTATCTCTGATGCAATAAAAGAAGTTAAGCTTAGAGAAATAAAGGATGCTATTGGAAATAAGGCTGTAGGATTTACTGCTAAAGTTAAAGAATTAATTCATGGTGGATATTGGGTTGATGTAGCAGGGATTAAATGTTTTATGCCAGGTTCACTAGGAGGCTTAAATAAATTACATGACTTTAATGTTTTAGTAGGTAAAGAAATTATTGTTATGCCAATAACATTCTCTAATGAAAAGGATACAATTGTAGTATCTCATAGAGAATATTTAAGAACAATGATTCCTTCAACAATCGAAAAGTTAAATGAAACTATCAAAGAACCTAGAGTAGGTTTTGTTACAGGTACCACTAAGTTTGGTGTATTTGCTGAATTTGATGAATGCTTAACAGGATTAATTCCGAAAGCTGAATTAACCGAAGAAATGCAAAAGACTTTAGATGATAGAGCAATAAAACCTGGAGACGAAATTAACTTTTGGGTAAAAGAAATTATATCAGATAGAAAAATAATCCTCAGCCAATTAGGACCTAAGATTGATTTATGGGATGGTGTTGATGAAAAATATAAACCTATGATGATCACTGAAGGTAAAGTTACTAAGATTACTTCATACGGTGCTTTTGTTGAATTAGAAAAAGGTATAAGTGGATTAATTCATAAATCTAAATTAAAAGGTGCTGACTTATCTAAAGGTGATACTGTAAATGTAAAAATTGGAAGTGTGAATGTTAGTGATCGTAAGATTACAATGAACATTGCATAACACCGTTCCTGGTTTGAATATATAAACAAATCAGGAACTACATGTACACTAACGAACAACTTAATGCTATATATGCTTCAAAGATTGGTATTGAATTTGAATTCTTTGCCAATGAAGGGCTTGATGAAGTAAAGAGAGGTTTATCCCAAACTTTAAATAAGCAAATTAGAGTAGAAGAAAAGGCTCATAGTGATTTTACTCCAAGCGATGAAGTCTTTAAACTAGAGCCAGATAATTCTGGTGGAACTGGCATGATTGAAATGGTTACAGGGCCACTTCCTTTTGTAGAGGCTAAACTAATTATTGCTAAAACATTAAAATGGATTAGAGAAAACGGAAGCACAAATGAAAGATGTTCTATTCATATTAATGTAGCATTTGATGGCCATAAGTTAGGTACACCAACAAACGTATCTAGTTTAGACATAGGTAAATTTGTTTTAAACTTTGATGAAGATAAAGTTTATGAAGCATTTCCAAATAGAAAAGATTCTGTTTATGCTAAATCTATAAAATTTATTGTGCCATTAAGTGGTATGACTCAACCTTCTCCAGAAAAAGTCTCCTGGAAAAATTACTTGTTTGTTTCCGAAAAATATTATGGTGTTAACTTTTCAAAGATACCTAAAAATTATATAGAGTTTAGGTATTTAGGTGGTAAAGATTATGAAAAAAAGTATAACACAATTATGGATTTAACTGAACATTTTGTTTTATCACTATATGAAACTTTAACAGATCCAGTCTATAATGAAGAAGACCTTAAAAAATTAGATGCTATTTTAGAAAACCATAGGAGTGTTATAGAATCCTATAGAGATTATCAAACATTTAAAAAGAACTTTCCTAAAATTCATTTAATGGTAGATTTAAAAACTTATGATCAAATTGTAGAAACCTTTTATCCTAAAATGAGAGAGAAGCTTTTTAATCTTTTGACTAAAGCTGGGCTAACTGAGGCCTTAATTAATTATGATGCAGATACTGGTAAAATGCAAATAAAAAATGCTGAGCTAATGAAGTGTTTTGAAATTAATGGTGTTGACATTGTTGACTCTAAGATACAAGGTAACATTATAAATTGCGATATCTTTAGTTCTGAATTAATTAATTCATCAATTTTAGAAAGTAATTTATTTGGATCTACTGACGTTGTAGATTCAAAAATTGAAGATTCATATGTTAGTAAAAATGTAATATGTAAAGATTCATATGTCTTTGGTGTTAGAGGTGTATTCAGTGGTGAGATGGAAGGTGGTATATTTAGAAAAGGCAGAGCTACTAAATTAGCACGATTTGAAAATGCTGAAATAATTGAAATAGAAAAAATATAAAATAAGATGGCTAATAAGAATACTTATTGTAATGATCCAGAGGAAGCTGAATGTTTAGACGCATTGATTAAGTTAATTAATGATGAATTAACAATAGCGTGCCAAATACCATTCACAGTTCCTAAAAAGGAATTAGCAAATATTATACAAAGAGCAAAAAAATATTTTTACAAGATCTATGAAGATAGTGTAGAACAAATGTATATTGCTTTACCTGCTGGAGCTTTACATAAATCAGATTTTAAACAAGGAATTCCTTATGGTAGTGGCCAAGCTAATGAAACTATTACTAATAAGAAAAATATTAATAATCCTAGAGGTATTGTTCAAATGCCATCCCGAGTATATTCCGTTAATGATGTTTTTGAAATAGGTGGCTTTAGTGGTGAAGATGGTGGATTTGGTGATTATAGTTTTAATGCTGGTGATGTAGACTTTTCAATTGATAAGTTTATATATAGTGATGTATATGGTGCAGGTATAGGTAGTGAGAACTTAATGTATTATGTTGTTAACTCTTTATTCTTAGATAATACAAGACAAGTTTTATTACCACAAATATCATATACATATAATAGACTAACTAAAAAGTTTAGGTTTCAGGGTGAGCTACCAAAGAATGCTGTTATATTTGAAATCTTTTCAACAATTTCTGATTGTGCATTATTTCAAGATGAAGCTTTTGAAAGATATGTCATTGGACAAGCAAAAATTCAATTGTCTAGAATACTAGGTACATTCTCGTTTAATCTTCCAGGTAACATTACAATTAATTATGACCTAATTCAATCAGAAGGTAGAGAAGAAGTAGATAGAATAGTTGAAGAAATAAAAGGAGATGAAGGTGTTGATTACTTTTTCACTGGATAATTATAATCTGAAAGCTATTAATTTTAAAGAGAATATATAATAAAAAATTAGTGTTCTTTAATGATTAGAGATATTTATAGTAGAGATGTTGAAGATCCTAAGTATAATGATAATACTTTAGAGGTATCTGATTCAATCTCTCAATTAATTTTAAAAATTGAAAATGTTCTTTTTACAAGAACAGGTGATGTTTTAGGGGCACCAAGTATGGGTTGTAATTTGGAAGACTTGTTATTTTCATTTGTTAATAACGAAAGTACAATCCAAAATAAAATTAATAGCCAGATAGCTGCGTATTGTTTACCAGATCTAGCTGGGTATACAATAGATACTCAAGTTACATTCTTTTCAACTGATGAGAGGGATGGTGCTTTTGTAGATATATTTGTAGATGAACAGAGAGTTATAGGAGCTCTTTTTTAAAAAAATAAATTGAATGTCATTTTTTAGTAAAAGTAGAATTAGGGCAACGGAATTATTTTCTGATGCATTCGAATATCTTGGACGTACTTATGACCAGGCCGTAGAAACTTTTACTCCAGCTTCTCCATTTGGTCAAGTATTAACAGTAGTCGCTAACTTAGGTGAATTAATATTCTTTTACATTGAAGCAGTAGCTACAGAATTAAATATATCCCGAGCTAGAAATATTGAATCTATCTACGGATTATCCAGATTAACTGGTCATGATCCTACAAGAAGTATTTCTGCAAGAGGTATAATTGGATTACGATTGAATACAAGTGCGGCTAGCCTCGTCGAAGGAAACTTTGTTCAGATTACGAATGGGTCATCTTTTGAAGTTGGGCAAAATGGTCAAACATATTTTTTAAGATTTAACAGTGACTTCATTAGATTAGAAAAAACTAATAAGCAGTTTGTTAATGTTGAAGTTGTACAAGGAGAACAAGATGAACAGTCATTTACTGGAACAGGCTTACCTTTACAGAGTTATAATTTAACCACAAAAGATCCTACTGATCAATTTTTAGTATCGGTTCATGTAGATGGAGAACTTTGGAAATTAGTTGATTCACTGTATGATATGAATCCTAATGAGAAATGTGCAATGATAAAAAGTAGTGTTAATGGTGGTCTTAGTTGTTTCTTTGGAAACAATCAGTTTGGTAGACCTCCTGCATTAGGAGCTAGGATTAGAATAAGCTATGTTAAAAGTGCTGGCCAAGTAGGTAATATCGGTGGTAAACAATTGGATATTAAATTTTCGGAACCTGGAACAAATCAAGCAGGTGAACAGGTGGATTTAAATGAAGTTCTTGCAATGAATATTGTAAGGAACCCAATGTTTGGTTCTGATACTGAAGATCCTGAATTCACAAGGCTAATAGCACCATATCAAAGTAATTCATTTGTTTTAGCTAATCCTAATAATTATATTTACTATTTGAGTAAGTATGACTTCTGGTCTTTCATAGATGCTTATAATACAAAAAATGATGAATACTTAAATGATGATAATATTATTTACTTATTCTTAATCCCAGATATAAAGAAAAAAATAACAAGTGACTTAGATTATTTCAGCATACCTGAGAATGAGTTTACAATGACGGCACAGGAAAAAGAAATGACATATGAAATTTTAAATACTAGTGGCAGACAAGTTGTTACAGCAGAGACAAGAATCATAGATCCTATTATTAAAAGATATGCACTCAATGTTGTAATAAGATGGTTTGATAATTTTGATAAAGATGAAATAAGAATTCAAATAAGAAAAAACTTAGATGATTATTTCTTAAATGTAAATAGAAGAGATAGGATTCCTCGTTCGGATATTATTTCAATAATTGAAAACGTAGAAGGTATTGATTCTGTAAATGTATTTTTTATCTCAGAAGAAAATGAAAAGGCAATTAGAGATGGTTTTTATTTTGTGCCTGTCTATGGAACAGATCCTGTTACAGATCAGAGAGTTTTAATTGAAAATAAAAAGATAGTACTTAAGAAAGGTGAAGATCCTAATTTAGGATTAGATAGCTTTGGTGATATTGTTATTGAAAATAATGATTTAGCAATCATAAGAGGTGGTTGGGAAGATAGGAATGGAACTTTTTATGAGCCTATCCCAGAGCAGAATAAAATCAGTTCACTTAATGTATTCTATAAAGAAGCTATTGCTGATAATCTTTATAATAAAATACAACAAGAAAAGTATAACCAAGTCCAAAGAAACCGAGGAACGACGATTGCAACAGGAGCTAACTCCAGAGGTTTAAATACAGGTAGGTTAGAAAATACACCAACACTTAAAGCATTAAAAGGAAAATAATATGGCAACAGTTAAAAATGATAGAGTAGGGTTTCCAAGCATGTACAGAGCTACATATGAAAGAGGGTGGGAACTAAAAAATACAGGATATGATTATGGCTTAAACTTATTAAGAAATAATATGTCTTCATATATGTTTAGAAATAGACACCTACGTTCTTTCTTAGAAGATTATCTTAGCCCTATTATGGTATTTTATATTAACCGTGTAAAATATTTGAGAATTTATTTTAACTTTGCTGTACCTAAGTGGTATCAAAAAATAAATTAAGAGACGGTGACTAATAACTGGAAACATTTATATTTCTTTGATAAGCAAGGAAAGAATTACAATATGAAGTATGACGATACTGCTGATAAGTGGTATGGTGATATATTTCTTCCTGAGGTTTCTATTGATTTATTTGAAGTAGGTCAAATTTTTGTTTTGCAAAAAATGATAAATGCTACAACTGGTGCATTTGAGTTTGGCTTTCCACATGACTATGTAGACGGTTCAACAGCAGATCCTACCGGTAAGGGTGGATGTGGTTGGGAGGTTGAATGGAAAACTAATACGCCAAAAGAAATATTTCTTTTTCAATTTGACAAGAATTTTGATACAGGTACTCAATCGGCATTAGTACAAGAACCTGATGGTCCACCTTTAGTTAAAGTTGATAAACTTTTTGTTCCACTAGATTTTGATGATAGCCAAAAAGTTAATGGTGAAGGTTATATTATTACTGATGATATCAGATCATTGGCATTACAAGTAAATATTACCTTTTCATCAAGCCAAGAAAATACTTACAAGAGAACTTTAATCATTACAGATAAATGTACAAATACTGTTGTGGCAGAATTTACTGTATATGCCGAAAGTATTGAAGAAGATGAAAGACTTAGAGTCATGACTCAAAACATGGGATATAGTGTTATTGCTTCAGACAGTACTGTATTTAGAGACACTAATTTAAAAGAGGCTTTACCTGATTATGTAGAAATTAATACCAAGAGAAAAGAGATAATGATGGAAGGTAGTAATATTTACCCTTTTATTGGTTCTTATAAAGGTTTAATAAATGCAATTAAGTTTTTTGGTTATGATAATTTAAAGCTTAAAGAGTTTTGGAAAAATGTAAATGGTAATTCTCCACAATTTGGAAATTATATTCAAAGTAATGCTATAGATTTATTTTCTCCTACGGTACAGTTTGATGATAAGAGTATAACTTTACCTAATAAAAACTTTAGAAAAACAAGCATGTTTGAACTTATCTATAGAATTAACAGGATTGTACCTGATAGTTTTACTGATGAGGATTTGCCTAAGACTGAAGAGTTACAAGATTTTACTATTGAAGAAATCTTAATTAAGTTATTTGGTCTTAAAAGAAAATTAGAAAATGAATACCTTCCACTTAACGCTCATATTAAAGGGATTACTGCCGAGGCAGATTTTTTCGGTTTATTAGAAGTAACAAATACAATAAGCAGAAATGATACAAATACAATTAGAGCAGGTTTAAAGGCTGACTTTGAAGTTAATCCTAAAGCATGTACTTATTTAGAAGATCTTAGAATTTTTAATGAATTTTGTTTAAAAGAAGGTGCTATAGTTGGGAAAGCTATTATTGAATCATGTAATGCTTATATTAATCCATTAAGGGCTGGTACACAAGCAGTCGGATCTAACATGGTTATTGATTATGTACCTGGACAAGTTTTACCACCTCCACCAATAGGCCCAGATACAAACAGTGTACTAGGAGCATTAGAGAGTGGGGAAAATGTTACTGTGTCAGATATCGCTGGAGTATTTCTAGCTTATTTTGCAAGATATGCACCAGATTTAGATAGAACACAAGCTGACTTTGTACCGGGTGAATCTTCAAAATCATTACCTGATAAACCTGGTGCTCCAAGTGGCGCTATTATAACTTTAAATAATACAAGCACAGCAGGTATTACTTGGGATAATGTAAATAGCACATGGGATCAATTAAGTAATGCAAATGATTTCTTTACTTTTGATTTTAATATACAGGCTCCTAATGTAGGTGACATTTATCAATTAACAGATTCAGTTACAGGAAGTAGTGTATCACATACAGTATTAGCAACTGATACTGTTCAAACTATAACAACTTCTTTGTATGATCAAATTGTATTATTAAAAAATACTCAGACTGACCCATGGCTCTGGTTTGATTGGTCTCAAATAGACAATGTAATTGGGCCAGCAATAAGATGTTATGGTAATGATGTAAACCGATTTGTACCTTCTGTTATTTTAGCAAATTCAAATAATGGTGGGCAGTTTACATTTATTCAACAGCCTGGTGAAACTTTATATACATGGGATGGTATTAATTATGGAAATATTGCAGAAATAGAATGGACTATTTATAAAAATGAAACTCCTGGCATTTCTCCACCATACTTTTTTACAATAAGAGGACCTATTGCAAAGTATAATACATTGCCTATAGTGTTACCTTATGTAGGTGACTATTCAGTAGAGATGAAGCTATTTGATATGTATAACAACATTTCATCTATTGTAAAGATGGAAGAAATTTGCGTAGATTCAAAAGAGGTTGAATATTCTGGATGGTATCAAGCTAGAAAATCTACCTATACATGGGATGCTGAAGGAAAATATAAATGGAATGATTATGGCTCATTGTGGAATTTACCTATAGAGCCTTCTGTTACATGGGATGAAGAAACTCCAAGCTTATATGAATCTTTAGATAGAGTTAATGCAATTCTTAATAATTTTGGAATAGGAACTAATACAGATTTTCAAATTAGAAACTTTCAAGATGGAGGTAAAGCTAGTTTTAGTGGACCGTATCAGTGGAAGAATTTAAATGATAGAAGTTGTACATGGGATAATGGTTTTCACTTATGGTGGGAAATGACTGCTACTACAGGTGACACTCCTGCATTTTTTCAATTCAGTACAGTTGTTCCAAATAGTTATTTAAAAATTGTAGATAGGTATGGGACAGCAGGCCAAGAATACTTTGATTTTTCTGTAACTACTTTAGGTGATGCCGTGGATATTTTAAATGTAAGTACTAATCCTATTATAAATAAGTATGTTTATAACTTAGTAATGAATGCAGCCAGTAGTGAAATATTTGTGCAAGCAGTTGCTAGATATTATGGACACTTTGGGGACTTCACATCAGTTGATATGGTTGATGTAGATGGAATTAGAATATGTGCTGATGGTACAGGGAATGCAACTGATTATGTTGGTGGCCCATTAGAGGAAACAGTTTTATATCCTCCATTTGATAGATCATTGGCAATTAATGGTGTTACATTATTAGGGTTACCTGAATTAGGTGGTACTGAAAAAGTATCAGATGAATTTATAAAAAAGGTAGCGCGAGTATATGAAATGATATTAGACCCTGACGGTCCTAATATTAATTATAATAAACAAGCAGCAGTATTGCAATCATTACAATCTAAGAAAACTATTCAGAGAATAGGATATGAAGGTATGGGTGCTTATTTTCCACCGTTAGAGTCTTATGCTGGCTGGGATCAAACTAATGATGATAATGCTAATGTTGATTTTATTTGGGAATTAGATGGTGTTACTCCACAGGATAAAATAACTGAAGTATTAGAACATGCTTTACATACTATAACTACATTCGGTTTACCTGGTGCATATCCTAATGTATTTAATCAAACATCTCCATACGGACCAACTTATAATGCAATGTCAGAAGCAATTAATAATGGAGTTTTTGATATCTCAGGATATACACAACAACCTGGCGAAAGTAATGATGAATTTAATGCCTTATTAATGAGGGAGTATTTATACTTATTAATTTATTCTGAATGGGGATTTGTTGCTCCTTATATAAGCGGTGGATCTTTATCTCCGGAATGGACTCCTATTACTGCTACTGATGTAGAAGATCAAAACCCACTAGGGCATTCTTTATATACAACATATATTCAAACATTATTAGCAAAACCTAATACAGATATTTTAGATAGTATGTTTGCTACAGGTGGCTTGTCCGGATATATACCATTTGAAGATAATCCAATTGGTGGAAACATTGATTGTTTAAGTAGAATTTATAAAAGTAGTCAAAGTATTTCTAATAACCCAACTTGGAATACTGCTAAGTTTATTAATGACGGAAAAGTATTACCTCCAATGACATGGGCTATGTTTGTATATGACAAATGTAGAATAGTAGGGAAGGATGAACCTAAATGGACCATCACTAATACTACTAACTCATCAGCGGCTGATATATATTTCAACAGTAAGTATCTAACATATCTTTTTAAAGACCCAGGAAAGTATGTGATAACATTAGAACTTATCGATAGTAATGGGAATAAATATAAAAAGGATAGAAATATCTTAAATATAAAACAAATAAAATAAAATGGCAATTAGCGTAACCGAAATTTTAGGAACTGATTCTTTATCAGGATCAAGACTTGTAATTAACGATAATTTTAATGTTCTCTCCAGTGAGATTAATGCAATGGAAGTTTACTTTGCACCATCTGCTGGTACCATAACTAATTTAGCAAATGTTTCAACTGAAGCATTAAGAGTTGGATTGAGTACAATATTATTAGATGTAAATGCAAGTACATTTGATATTTTAACCAATGTTAAGATGACAGGAAATTTAAATATGTCTGGTGCAGGTGTATTTAGAAATGATGTTAACCCAGTTACTTTAGATGATACTGGCCAGGCAATGCCGGCTACTATCAGCGTAGGAACTACAACAGCAATTCCTCCATACACAATTAACAGAGTTGGAAATTCAGATGTAGCAAACACATTAACATTATCATTGTTTAATGGAAGTATAGGACAAGAAATTTTCTTTGTGTATACTACAGGTAGTGGATTAGTAACAATCAATGGTGTATCAAATAACATGGTATTACCTGGTGCTGCACAGACAAACCTTAACTTAAATGGTATAGGACAAACTGTACACTTACTATGCGTTGACAACGGATCAGGTGTTGGTGTTTGGTATATTGCAGGTGGTACAGGATATACAACAAGTTAATAATTAAAGATAAAGAATATACATGGCAACAACGCCCTTAATAAAGACACCCCAGGCAGATGGTGGAACTTTTTACACGTTCTCATCAGCAGCAAAAGACTTATCTAGGACTCTCAATAATGATGATCTTAAGTTAGTCTTTTCAAAGTTTGTGCTTCTTAATCTACCAGATTTTGATAGATTAGATCCAACAACATTTAGTCAGTATGAAAACTATATGCAGTTTGATACTATTGATGGTGCTATATGGAGCGGCGGTTTAAAAGGTGATCCTAATGTTAACTTTACTGAAAGTCTTCAGAATTATGCGCTAAATTTAGAAGAATTAATTATTAGTGATGTTAATTATGATAACACTACAAACCTATCTGTAACGGAAAGAGTATTCTTTAAGTGGTTAAAGGAAACTGGAGCTATGAGGTTCCGTGAAGCTAATGCTTTAGAGCAAGTTAGTGGTTTAACTTCTCCAAGATTTGTTGAGGAAGATGAAATAACCTCAGGTACTCGACAGTACAGAAGAGTAGTCAGATATATTGGTGAAATTGATATTGTAAATAATGTAGATAAAGCCGGAGAAGCTTATACAGAATTATATATTAATGTACCAACGGAAGTGGGTAGAACGCCTACAATCCTCTTTGAATCTATCTCTGATGCAAACTATCAACCTAACCTTAAGATTCAAGGTAAAGATGAATTTATTTTAGGTCGTAATGCTGCAACTATACATCCACAAGGATTAGATATTACAGCATTCTATGATTATGACCAACCTTTACAAGGTCCTGGTCCAGCAGGTTATACAGATCCTAATGCAAATTGGATGGATGAAACAACTCCTCCGTCTACAGTCGATGCTTACTTTACTGAGCCTACAACTTTTACAAGTGTATTGAATGCTAATATTAGAAAATATCCTGCTGATTATAATAACCCTCCAGGTTATTCTGGTTCTGCTTATGTAAGAAGTGAATTAGATGGAATTAGTATTGATTTTAATCCTAATGACTATCAGCAGATTGCTACTGATTCAACTATAAGTACTATTCCACAATTTAATGGAATTGACTTAGCTGAGTCTTTTGAATTTAATGCAGTGCTGGTTTATTATGATATGGTTGATTTAAGTAATAGTGATAATACTACAACCAATCTTTATGGACTTTTATTATTGGATAATATTACTCCTACAACTGATGGTGGTTACATTCAAAGATATCCAAAGTTTAAACCTAATCTTACAACTGGGCAAAACGGTAATAGCTATGGGTTTAAAATTAATTTAAGATTTGATGCTTCTCCTGGTACAGCTGGGATTGACACAATAGTAAATGATTATAATACTTTCTCTATGGGATTATTCTCAGATGCATCTGCTCAATTGCAATCATCTGCTCAAATATTCCAAAGACAGCAAATAGAAATAGCTAATCTTGAACTCAGATTAGCAGCAGTAGAAAATACTTTAAACTCTGTTAGTACATCTGCATTTTTACAAAGCCAAATTAATAATTTACAAACACAATTAGATAATGCTTCATTAGCATTTGCAAGCAGTACTACATTATTGGATTTGATTGCCAAGAATGCTGATGAAATTCAAATGTTGGCAAATGGCGATGTTTCTCAAACATTACAATATAATACGGAAGTGGTTAGACAAGGTAACGGGATCTCAGTAAATACAAATACACCAAACCAAATTCATATTGAGAATGTTGTACAAGAATATAGATTTATGGCACCAGTTGATTCTAGTGATTTAGCTATAGATGCAACTAATCCTTTAAATCTAAATGTAGTTGACCCAAGAGCATTTGTAGAATTACAAACATTTACAAATATGCTTAGATTAGATACGATTAATCAAGCAGGTGGTGATTTAGAAATATTCATTGATGATACAGATATCCAATGGAGAACTGGACAAACTGTTAGATTAACATTTAATAATGCTCCTCTTATGGGATCCAGAAATATAAGAATATATACCGATTCACCGAGCCGATTAAATAATGGCTCTTATGGTAGATTGGCTGCAACTATTCCTAATGCTGATTTAAGCACCTTACCGATTATTGATTTAATCTGTTTAGAACAAGGTGTGTTAAATTTCACTTACGATATAGTCAAATAAATAATAAAATTGAAACCTAGATAATGGCTGAAAATAATTCGATACAAACTTTACTCCCAGAACTGTTAAGACTGTTTAACAATTCGCTGGAGAGCTTTGAGAAAGTGAATCAAGCTATTACATCAAGCCGAGAGTCGGTTACTGTTAATATACAAAATAATGATGGAACTAATTCTAGGATTACTATTCCAAGCTTTGGATTTTTAAAGAATTCAGTTGATAGATTAAATAGTAACATTAATACTATTACAAATTTTAATGACTCTAATAGTTCTATAAGATTACCTGATGGTACATTTAGAAAATTAGTTTTAGCAAAGTTGCCTACAGAGGCAAATGATTTAACTGCTTTAAATTCTATTAGTGAATTTGACATTAAGCCTAATTGGTTTTTTGAAGAATTAATTAATCCTTTGCTTTATGTTTCATTTGATCTTACTGGTCAAGTTCCTATTGATACTGAAAGAGCAATAATTCAAAGATTTATTTTAGACACAAATACACAAAGTAAAATAAACTTTTTTGAAAATAGATATAACGGAAGTTCTGAAATTGATTATGATGATTTTTTACAAGAAATTGTTGAAAAGAATATCTCTTATGTATTAGATGAAGCCGTAGTTGATTTGCCTCCTAGAGAAAAAAGATTTTCTGGTAACTTTAGTGTAATAAGAATAGGGGAAGAGTCTGTAACAGAAACAGTAAATGGAGTTGAGCAAACAACTGTACAAAAACTTTATAAACTTAATAAGATTTTTTATACTGATTCTGAGGCTGATTTTGCAGATACAGTTCAATTAAAGGTTGGTGATAGCTTAGAAGTTATTTCAGACCCTGTTGATACAAGATATACTGTAACCCAAATTGATTCAAGTACTAACTCAGTTATAGTAAGATTACAAGAAGGATCTAAACCAATTACAATTGGAGCCGATGTTTTAAAAATAGGATCAAACTTAAATGATTTGGTTGAAGTCCAGGTTACTGTTGGTTTTAATGAAAGATGCGTTACATTTATTAAACCTATTGATCCAGATTCAAAAATACCTTCAGTTAACTGGTCTCCAGGTAGTGGTTTTTATACTAATGATTTGACTACTATTAATGCAGCAGGTACACAACAAACATTAGCAGATTATTACCAGCAAAATGCAGTTGACTTTGGTAGGTATCTTTTATCATTTGCAGAGGATAAGATTCCAACAAGTAGAGAAGGTCTAACTCCAAATGCTCCTGTTTTAAATTCTGATGATTTTTCTGTAACTTTAATAAATGGACAAATTAGTAATTCTGATGCCATAGTTCAACTTAAAGATTTAAATAATCAAAAGAATACTATCCAATCTACATTATCTGAATTGGATGTGGCTATAGCACAAAGTAGAACTAAGATACAAACAACCAATTATAAAACTGAGGTTGAAAGAGATGCTGATAAGAATGCTTTACAGGGTCTTATAACTGAGAGAGCATCACAAGCTAAACTATATGCATCTGTTGTTACTGAAATAGATTCTTTTGCATCAGATAATTCTGTTAGTAGTATAACACCTAAATATAGAGTAAGAGGTTTTTGGGCAATGCCTGAAGAAAAATCTGCTCCTGATACAGGCTTACAAGATATTGTTAAATTTAAATATCGCTACAGATATCTTTCTGCTGATGGTGCAGCAAACCCAGTTGACCAATTTGCATTTACTGATGGTAGTGGAACAAGCCAAGGTGCATTTTCAAATTATATAATTGTAGATAGTGTATTAAGACCAAGAACAAAAAATTCTATAACTGGCTTATATGAATGGACACCTATTGATGATGATAATGCAGACTCAGTTAATATTAATCAATTGGATATTCCAATTAGAAAAGGTGAACAAGTAGAAATACAAGTTAAATCAATATCCGAAGCAGGTTGGCCATCTAATCCATTAGAGAGTGAATGGAGCCCAGCAATTAGAGTTGAATTTCCAGCAAACTTAAGCTCAGATAGTGCTCTTGAATCTATATTAGCTCAGAATCAAGAAGATTTAGCAAAGGTCGCATTAGAAGAAGATTTAGAAGCCAAAGGAATTAATACTCATTTAAGTAGTTCTTTTACTGCTAATGAAACTTATTTTGCTCATTCTACTCCAGTTATTGCATCTGGCTTTTTATCAGAAAACCAAACACCGATTGATTTATTTACTAAGTTAAATGAAATGCAAAATCAATTAGACTTGTTTGCTGAAATATTAAGTGATGCACAAGGTGAATTAACTACCGTGTTAGTTGATGATGCTGGAAATACTTACCCATTAAGAAGAAATTCAGTAACTAAAATATTTGCTGGATTTTATGGACAAGAAGTTAAAGGTCTTGATGATCCTAGAGGTGCAGTTGTATCCAAGACTTATTTTATTCAAATTGGAAACCGCTCACAAACTACATTACAGTTAGTTTCAAGAGTTGCGGGTAGTAGAAAAAGAATGGTAAAACAATCCGAAAATCCTGCTTCATATTCTGCTGTACCTATTAATGTTGGTGCAATTGATAGTGGGGCTACTATTTTACCTGCAACATATTCATGGTTAGATAACAGTGCAGCAAACCAGTCAAATGGTAGAGCTACATATAGAACAGATGATTCCGATTATAATACGGTTAGAAAATATGATCTTACTCCAATTTTATTGACAAACCCGGATGTAACTGCAACTACAAAATACGGACAGATGGTTTCACTACCACCTTTCCAATCAACTCAGAATAGAGGTCAATTTATTTACAGTAGATTTAGTGATGTATCTAATGATAATACTTTTTATAATTATGAAAACCCAGATGGAGATTTTACTATTAATTTAGATACAGCTGAAAACTTTTATAATGGTCTTAATAACACTGGTGTTAGTAGTCCTACGACCGAGTTTATTTGGGGTGGTGGGTTTGACACTAATGGTTTACCTACAACGACACCGAACTTTCCAGGTGGTAATTCTGATGTAGTAACAGTTTCAATTGCCCACCCGTACTTAACTAATTATACAGCATATAGAGATGCTTATATAGCTTTAACTGGAGATATAACTACTTTACCTGATCCATTGCCGGCTGCAGGTATTGATTGCTCGGCTGCAGGTAATGGCACTGGTGCAGTTTTGTTTAGAAATTCTAAATTTGCTCCATTAAAATCTACTGAATCTAAAGGTTTACAGCAGAATATTTATTTAAATGAAAATGTTACTGATTTGACTACATTTGCTGCAACATATTCTCCAATAGTTAACTTTGCTACAGGACAAGCTCTACAAGCTAGCCCGTCATTAAATAATATACCTGCTATTGCAGCATTACCTGGTGGATATTCTAGAAATACAAAAACATCATTTGATGGATTTGATCAATTCTTAATAGGAAAGCAAACGTGCGGATCATACTTATTTATATCATCTGATAATCATGAAAATATTCAAGTTGATGGTGATGCAAATCAGTCTAGAAAACCTGTTCCTTTTGGTCAACAAAATGAAGTAAGCATACCTTTAGTCTTTCAATATAGAATGACAGATTACTTTGGTGTAACAACGGGTACAGGCTTAGGTAATATTGGAGGGGATCCTACTGGATCAACAGTTAATTTAACTTATGCTAAGAGAATAGGTTTTGATTTAAATCCTCAAAATTCTGATACAGTACAATTTGATATTGAAATTTCTGCTAAGTACAGATCGGATAGATTAAGTATTGATAATTTCCCTAAAGCAACAGTAACTAAAAGCTTGGTTGATTTAGAAAAGGTTGTTGCAGGATTAAGACCTTCTTTAAATCAGACTCAGGTTCAAAGATCAATTGCTCTTACTAATGTAGATGGAGGGTTCGGACCGTTAACTCAGTAATAGTCTTAGTTTATTTTTAACTTTATCTTTGGTGAATAAATAAAAAAAGTGAAAGATAAATGGCTGAACAACTGCTTGATAAAGCGTCATATAGTTTAATTAGAACAAATCCTAAATTAACTGGTAATGTTAAAGTAGTATCTGATGGTACTAATATTTACTTGGAATCATTTAGTGCTAATACTAGACTATCATCTCAGAAATTTAAAGCATTTAAAGTTGATGGTACGAGTACCTATGACCAGGATGTTTTTAGATTTTTTGATTTTGGTAAATTCCCAGCAGAAGCTGCATATGAGGTATTCCAAGAATATGAGAATACAGCAGTTCTTTCTAATTATGGTAATCAGTATGAGATGTTTTATTGTGCAGGGACTAGATCAGTTGCATCTGAAACTTATCCTGAGAGTTTAGGAACATTGGCACCGCTTTGGTTAAATGAACAAATACCTTCGGCTTTTGTTATTTTTAGATTAGATGATCCAGCTGCTGTTAATAATTATAGGGCATTAACACAAAATGAAAATTTTATTGATGCGCAAACTTCAGAAAATTTTACCAAGCAAGTATTAGAAAATTGTACTGCAATTAAAACTTTTGATTTAACTGAAGGTACTGCGCTAGGTTCTTATATTAGAAATTATAGAAATCAAGAAACATTTCCGGAAGTTCCTCTTAATATTACATGGAGAAAAGATGAGGCAATATTGTGGAATGGAATTTCTTACAAGTACGGTGGCTTTACAAGCTCGGGTAGTTTTGCTTATGAAGATTTAGTTACTAAGGATGGGACTATAATGGAAGATGATTATTTATTTACACAAGGCTTCCAAAATAATAGCATCTTATTAGCTAATTTATTAAACTTGGAGTTTTTATTTGATGATCCTACTGCCGATGAATATTCTATTAACAGATATTTTGGAATGTATGTTAATGAAGTTGAAGAAGGTACATTTGATATTTCAGGAGAAGGGTTTTATAAAAATACTGAAAAAACTCAGTTGCCTAAAATAACTACAATAAATGAAGTCTCACAGGATCTTAATACACCATTTGAAATAACTAATGACCAAGGTATACTTTTATTTTTAGATCCAGCAAAAACTACTACCGTTACAGGTTTGCCTACACCGGAAAGAGTAGATGAAGTAGAATCTATTTTTTATGTTAAAGACAAAGAAGATAATTTTCATACAATTAAAAAAGGTTCATTATGGGATAAGAATCAAATAAGACTATTTGATACTAAGGTTGATGTTTCTTTATTTGCTGGTTATAAAGAACCAGATACATTTGCAAATGCTAGTATTCTAAGTAGTGCAGGATATGCACAAATGTATATAAAAATTTTAGATAATATACAAGATGGTGTTGGAATTGCATTTTATGATGGTGCCGAGTTAAGTGGAGAAATATTTGCAAATTCAACATTAGCACCTATACCAGGCAAAGCTTTTGAAAGATTTTTTAATCCTAATGGAACTACACAAGAAATTGCACGATCAATAACTTCTGCTATAAACAAAGGAATAGATGAAAACGTTAGATTTTTTACTGCATCATATAATGATAGCACTGTTTATATTAAATCACGATTTAGTGGATCAAGATTTAATCAATTAAATTTTAAAATTAATGTAGATTATCCAGAAATTTTTGATCAAATTAAAACTTATCCAGAAACTAATGAAATTACACCAGGTGCTAATTTTGTTGGTGGTAATAATACTAAGAATAGTTTACTTAAAGTTGAAAAAGGTGATCAAGATAGATTTATAAAAGGAAACTTTGTACAGACGAAAGGTGGCTTTACTGAAATAGGTGATTGGGTCCCTTATACACAAGAACCTATATTTGACGGTTTTGATACCATTATAGGTTATAAGGATATTGATAAATATGTAATCATAACATGCGATGATAATCAGATTATGGTGACTAGGAGTAATCAAGTTGCTCTTTATTCAGATTATAAGCCTTCATTTGGTAGATTTTCATTTTTTGATGTTAAAGATTTTGATGTTGATTTTTATAGTACTCTTTATAGCCAAGAAGGTGAATTAAGCTTTGAGTATGCTCAGTATAATCAATCTATAGAAGGTAGTAATCCACCGTCTTATGTAGGAATAAGCCAAAATCCAGAAATACGAAACTTTTATGATAACGGTGGGTTCTATAATTTAGTTGGATTGTTAAACAATGCAGAAGATCAAAACCCTGATGATGAATATATCCAAAGCGAATACATTAGATTAGAAGAAAACTTTTTAACTTCACAGGCTGCAATATCTAGAATAGTTCCTTATATAAATAAATGGGCGTGGATTAATGATGGTAAAGATGTAAGAAATCATCCTTATAGGTTGGACACAAGTTTAGCTTTTGGTTTAAATAATTTTGCACCATCTAAATATGATAAAGTACAAGAGGCTAGTGGATTTACACATGAGTGGTATTACTTATCTGAATTCCCTACATATTTTACAAAAGATGCAATTGAAAATTCATGGAGTTATATAGATAAAGCTCCTGTTGATAATACACCAGAAAATTTAATTACTGGACAGATTTTTGTACCAGGTACATTCCAAAATGTTAATAAGAATTATTTTGATGATTATTTTATTATAGAAAAATTTACTACTGGTGGAATTACTGAAATAGATAGACAATTAAGATATGGTAGATTTAGCGGTGGTGACGATCAAAATTTTTCTGAGGCGTTTTTAAGAGGTGTTAGGATAATTGCTAAAGAGAAAGCAATAGGAAGTGAAAAGCCTGATTTTAATGCACAGTCATTAAGCTATATAACAAATGGCAATTTTAATGATTATAGATTTTCTGCTATCTTAGTTCCTAATTTAAATGGTACACCTAATAGCCAAATTAAGTTTATAAAAAATGATAAGTGGAAAACTATTGTTATGCTTATTTCAATAGAATATGCATATACATGCTCCTCTTATACAAATCCTAACTCTATAGATAGGACTACTTTATATTCTTTAAATAGTTCGTTTAATGTAAACTCAGATTGTGGGCCTATTAAAATAGGTGATAGTTTTGATTATACTGATGGAATCTTAAAAGGTGCAATAAGCTTTAATCAATCAACGTTAAACCCAGGAACACAACTATACACTATTATTGGCCAACCTAATCAAGATGGCCAGCTTCCTGATTTTTTAAATGATATTAGAATATTAGAAAATGGTACTTATGGCCAAATTCAGTTTACAGTAGGTGGTATAACTTATATATGCGATGGTATTACTGAAGTTGTTAGTTCTAATAAATTTACGTGTAGCATAGTTTCTGCAAATGGAGTACCGGGTGTTATCTTACCTACACCTAGTCCTAGTAGTTCACAATTAATACAAGCCACTTACACAATTAAAGATAGTGGATATTTTGAATTTATTAATAGATTAAATGCAGTTGGCTTTGGTGAAATATTTGATGCTGTTAATGAAGGAAATCCTAATATTATTTATGAGACAATTAATGTTGATGGTACACAAGTAAAAAATTCTGATGGTACATTAGCACAAACTTTTAGTATCACACTAAGAGCACAGTCTGATATACTTAAATCTGTTTATGTAGGCGTTTTACCAGATCCTGCTAAACCAACTGAGTTTAACTTAACTGATGTTATAGGTTATGATTTATCTTTACAGCCTGATCCTAATGTAACTCCTATTGCTAGACATGCTGGATATTATTCACCTTATGCATTGCCTTTACTTTTCTTTAGAGATCCTTATATGAATATAGATTTTAATGAAGATGTTACTGGTGGAAATACAGGATCTACTAATATCCCAGACGCTGAATATAAATTAAAGGTATTAGAATTATGTAAATATAAAAATACTCAATTTCATAGTCAAGATTTAAGATTTGGGCAAATACAAAATTTCTTTTATCATAAAGTAAATGAGCAAGATCCTTCAACTATTTTAGAGCTTTCTAATGATAGTGCATTTCCTAGTCTCTATCCGCTTATTAACGAAATAGGAATTGATTATAAAGATTTTTATACATTTTCTTCTAACTGGGAACCATCCTATTTTATTAAAAGTATAGATAAAACTTTAATAGAGACTATCATAGGTACAAGATCTATGAAAGAAAGAAAGTCATTTTTTGGCTCTAAATATTTAAAAGTTCCAGAAACTATTATTCTAGAAACATTTCAACCTGACCCTTTTGTAAAAGCTGCAATTAAACAGCCTAGCTTAATTCAAGGAACATTTATGTATCAAGATATTGCTTCAGTTACAGTAAATAAGCCTGTAATAAAATCTGCAGGTACCGCTCAGCTTAATGCACTCAAGAAAAAACCGTCTCCTCCTATAGTAACTTTTTATCTTTTTATCGAAAAGAGATTAATTGAATACTTATTTGAACCTATCAAAAAAGAATTTTTAAAATATGTAAATCCTTTATATGGATTTGGTGATTTAGAAACTTTAGATGATGATGTGAGACAATACATTAGAGAAAATATATTAAAGTTATATAAAGTAGAAGAAATTAATTTTTATACTTTAGCAAGTAGAAATAAGAGTAGTGATACATACACCACGGCAGAGTTAACAGACTTACAAAAGGTAACTTCTGGATTAACTATTAATGAAAATGTTTCATCAAAAACTTTGAATACTAATCCATTTGATTTAAGGCTAATATATAATAAAAGAACAGGTTTCTCTGAATCATATGGGTTCAGCGTTACTATAGTTAAAAAATAATAAAGAGAAATGCCAATCACTATACAAGAAATAATAGCATCGGATACTATTTCGCAGTTGGTCGATAAGACTAATTTTAATTTTGATCAAATATTACTGAATGGTGGAGGGCCAGCCGGACCTAAAGGTGGCCCTGGTCCTACAGGTCCTGCAGGTGGACGAGGCCCAAAGGGTACTACTTGGTATGAAGATAATTCTAGTGTATCACCAGGAGTTAGCCCAAACGATGTACCACCAACTCCTAATCCATTAGAAGGTGATTATTATTTACAATTTGATGGCCAAGTATGGGAATATAACGGAAATGCTTGGGTATTAACTAATATAGATTTACAGGGCCCTGCTGGTTTACCAGGATCAGGTGGTGGTTTTGGATTATTTACAGGTGCTCCTATATTTAATCAACAGAACATTAGATATAATGGACCAGTAGGAGCAGGAAATGGTGCTACTGCTATTAATGAAGGTGTACCTTCTATTATGATAGGAGGTGTTGCTGAAGGTACACCATCTTTAGCTGGTATTCCTTTTACATCTTCTTATATAGTACCTCAAGATATTACAATTGGTAACGGTTCTGATAGAACTTCTTTGCTTATTCATCAAAAAAATTCAAATAGTAGAGGAATTGTTTTTCATGGTGGTAAATCTGCAGGACTTAATGATAAATTTGAACAAACCGATCCTGCTCTATTAACCAATATATCAATTGCACAAGATGATAGGTTGGTATTTAATATACCTAAACCTGCAACACTTCCTGCTAGTCAGGTTGATATGATAGGATTGCAAGTAACTGCCCCTCAAAGAGCAATTGATATTTTTGCAGGTTCAGCTGTAACTATACAATCCGGTGCAGGATTATCCGGCCAATTTGGTGATGGTAGTTTATTAATGAAAGTAGGTGTTGCAGGTAGTGCATCAGGTAATATGGCTGAGATAGCTACTTCAGGTACACAAGGGCAAACATTGGCTCAATACGGATTTGGAACTAATGGTGGTGGTGGAAAATTTATTTGGTTAAATCCAACCACGGCACCAGTTAGTTATACAGGTACACAGCAATGGGTTGCTGCAACTCAAAGAATGATAACTCCTATAGGAAATGATAATAATATTGAACTTTTATCTGGTGGAAATATTAAAATATATGCAAACGATGGTGTCGGTGGAGGACAGGCCGGTGTGCAAATAGAAGGAGCGCAAAGTGGTGTTCGTCTATTAGCTAAAGGTGGTGTTGCACAATTAGAAGCATCATCTAATGATCCTGCTACAGGTCTTAATAATTTAATAATTGAACAAAAATCAGAAAGACCTAACTCGTCGGGAACGGGTGGTGAACTTTATATTATTTCAGGTACACAAACAATTATTAGAGGAAATTCTAATCAACCTGGACCAGGTGCATTTTCACAAAGAGGTCCAAGTATTGTTTTAGATTATAAGTCTACTGGATATGCTGGAATTTCAACACCTCATACTAGATTTGTAGGTAGACAAACCTGGGTTGCACAAGGGCAAGGATCTTCAACACCAATTGATAGTATACAAAAGCGTGCTAATTTAAACGGAATATTAGAAGGGATATACAATTATACTCAAGCGAGTGATGCTGTTCCTGGTTTTATGGTTGAAGCAAATACATTCATGCCTCTTTCAACTAGCCAAGGAGATAGTGGTAATATAGCTACTAGAATAGCTGATGAAGCAACTGGTGCTAATGCGTTTGATCCATCAACATTGCAGCCACTAGGTTATCCAAAAGATGCTTTTGATAGGTCAATAAGTATACAGTCATTTAATGGTTCTTTACAGACTCCTGGTATACCGACTGGTGCTAATTTTAACTATGGTGTTGGTAATGAACAATTTTTCAGTTTTAGTCGAAATAAGGTTTCGTGGGCTACACCTTGGGTAATAAGCAGAAGCCAAGAAAGGAATAGTGGTAAAAATTATAATCCAACTACAGATTTAACTAAGGATGAAAATGCGACTGAAAATCTTAATAATACTCAGAGATATGGTGTTAATACTTTATCAAAGTTTAGCCCTACTAATGCTGTAGGTATGCCAACACAAGCGGATCTTGCTAAATCTCCATCAATGATTCAGATAACTTTTGCGCCATCTAATAACGATATCCCACTAATAGGAACTCCAGGAAACCCGGCTGATATATACCAACCAGAGGTAGCCCCAATGGGATTTCAGCCTAGGCCAACAGATTTTAACGGACCAGTTGTATATGATTGGACTGAGACTAGCGGTCAAGGAGGGTTTTATTTTCCAGTAGGTGCTTACCCAGGCCAAAGAATTATTCTAATATTAAGACACTTTACTACAACATACTCACAAGCCAGAGTAGGCTCGTCTGGATTGGACCAATTACTAGCCTATGGTGATATTGATATTTTAGTACCAACGGCTAGAAGAAGATCTTACCTTACCTCCGGAGGTAATGCAGGAAATGGTAATTGGACAAACTGGTATGGAACATTGGCTCCAACATACCCAGGTTTACCTGTTGCTACAAAGGGTTATGCAACATTTTCCTTAAACGCTGATGAACAGGATGGTCTACGAGGGGCAGTGGTAGAACAAACTATTGAAATGGTGTGGGATGGGACATCAACTAAAATGTTAAACAATGGGTCAGGAAATCTTGCTTCATTCCCAACACCGGCGCAACCTACTGGATCTCTGGTAGAAGTTCAGTTTGGATGGCAAATAATAAACAGAAAGTTAATTCCGTTAAACGGTCTGGTTTCTTTGGCCAGTAAATATCCATGCTCAGGACCACCAACATCATGTATACCATACCCTTAATATAAATATTTAAATAAAAATTAAAATGACAAAAAAAGAAATAAAAGAATTAAATAGTTTTATAAAAAGGTATAGGGAAATACAACTTTCCTTAGACTTAATGCAAAAAAGTATTGAAAGTTTAGCCAAGAAAAGAGATGGCTTATTTCAAGAAGTAGACGGCATGAAATTAAAAGAAAAAAAGTTCATGGATAAAATTACAAAAAAATATGGGGCATCTGAGGTTACACCTAATAAGCTGCTTCCTTTTATTGAAGAATGATACTGATAGCTAAAAATATTCTTGGTATTTTAACTGATCCGAAAAACACCAGGATGTTTTTACTCGGAGGTATCGGTGTACTTTTATTTTTGCTGTTAAGGCAATGTAATGAAACTGAAAATGCTAAAGGTGAAGTTACTCGTATCCAAAATAATTTGGTTGCTGCTAATGACACTATTAAGAATTATGTAAATGAAAAAGGCGAATCTGTTGGTGAAATTAAAGGTTTAAATTTATCTTTAGAAGAACTGAGAGATAGTTTAGAGTATGAAAAAAATAGACCGCCTATAACAGTAGTTAAATATAAAACTATCGTTGAGGAAAAAATTGTTGAAGTTCCAGTTAAAACAAAAGATACTGTAGTTAAACAAGGCAATAAAGAATTCAAATCAATTTTAAGTTTTGATTCTAAAGGAGAATGGGGCAAAAGCTCTAGATTAATTGATGTATCATTGCCGTATACTTTAAATGATAGTTTAATTTTTGGATCTGCAAATATAGGATTAAAACAAAACATTTGGTTAGATGCAACCCTTTCACAGGATATTAAAACCAAAGAGGTATTTATTAAATTAACTTCTGATTATCCAGGAACTACATTTAATAGTACACAAGGAATAATGATTAATAAAAAGAGCTCTGCGTTTAAAAGCTTACAGATGGAAAACCGAAAGCCGTTTGGATTAGGTTTAAATATGGGAGTAGGTATAACAGGCCAAGGAACTTTTGGACCATACATTGGTGTTGGTGTTTCATGGAACCCTAAGCTTTTGCAATGGTAAATAAATAGAATAGAATGGAATCATCAAGGTTTATACAAATATCTGAGCAAATACTTATAGAGTATGTCTATACGAGTCAAGCTACACCAACGACATTTAATACGGCTAACTACCCTATTGAATTAATGAGGGATGCTAATACTCAAGGTACATACTTTTTTAATACTGATACTGTAGTCGGTACAATGGGTAATGATAGAGACGGTTCAGCCGTTTCTAACAATAAAACTCGAACACAGTATGTTTCATTAGATACAGATATTGGTGTACCTTATAATGATTATAGTCCTGAGCTAACTGATAGCGTAGATTTATTGCAAACATTTGCTCCTCAGTTGGATGTTGCATATGATAAGGTAAGAGTCCATTTTGTAGCAGGTTTTAATTTTGAAGGTTTCGATGGAATTGTATTTGAAGTATTAACACCAAGGAGAGACGGTGTTATGATGAATCTAAGTTCTATTAATTTCTTAAAAACTGATACTCCTACATTTAATCCAGATCCTTTATTATTAGCTGATAAGTTATATGCTACTTTTATTGAATGGAGAGTTCCTTCTTTGTTCTTTATGAATAATGCCTTTATACCAGCAGACTCTAATGGATTAGCTTACCGTATAACTGAAGGCCAAGGATTTATTGGTACTCCTCCAATTACATTAAGAGCTACTGGTATATACGAAACTATTGTAGAGAATTCATATAGCTTCTATGAAATGGAAGAAATTAATTCAGTGTCTATTTTAAATAGAGACATCTATGATAACTTATATGCTGAAGTAAAGCAATCAACAGCCGGTGATTATTATGAATTATCAGGGCAAGTAGTAGGATCTACGTTTAGTAATTTTATTGCACAACTTAATTCATCAGGTGGACAGTATGTTGTATTTCATGAAATTAGTGTAACTGAGCAGATAGGTGTTACATTTACACAGACAAGCTTTCAAGTATTTACACAGGATAATGATTTTGACGAACCTATATTATTTAGACCTATAATTAAAAATGCAAATAGTGCTATTTCTTTTTCTATAAATTATGTATTAAGACTGTACAATAAAGCTGATGCTACACAAATAATTAAAAATGCTAACTTAACTTCATTTGAGGCTCAAAAATATGGACCACAAATGTTAACTATTAACTTAGGTGTTGTTCCTACTGTAGCTAATGTTTACAATCAGATTAATAATGATACTGGAAAACAAATAGTAGTTGGTGGTGGAAGAAGTGATACATTAAATGTTGATACAACTGAACAAATAGTTGAAAAATTAGTTGTTAAGACTTCATATGTAACAACATTTAGAGATAGAATAAAAGTTAAAGTAACAGCATCCCCTGTAAAAGTAGAAACAATAACAGAAGATGATAGTGATTCTTTATCAGCTACGATTGAATAATAAAATAAAAAATGGCAATAGAAACTAACATATCATTAACCAAAACTGAAAAGCAGTATTATCAAAGGTTTGTTAACTTAGCAGTTAATGACAAGCCATTACCACAGGGTGATGCAACAATTAGGATAACACCTTTTGATGATTATTATCTTTTTACTATATTTGATGAAATTGAAGGAGCGGATACTCCAATAGATTTAAGTAATGTTGGCGATCTTTATTTAAACTTTATTGGTGAAAATGATGACATAGATATTAAAAACCATACACAAGTTGCTGAAGTAGATTTAGCAAAAGGTGAAGTTTTATTTAGAATAACTAGAGATGACAGCAAAAAGATCCTAGCATTAGATAACAATAACTTTTATATTTCTACAAAGATGGTTGATCCTAGTGATGGATCTACATCAGATGAATCTGTTTTATATCAAGGCTTATGGTTAGCAGTTGATGATGCAAATAGAATAACTTTACAATCTCAGATTGAAGAACAGAGATTAGAATATACTATAGAATTAGCTAGACTTAAAGATGAATTAGAACAGTGCAAGGCAGAAAATGCAGAACTTTTAAATGGTGCAGCTGAAGATGATGCAACTATTGCTGCATTACAGGCTAGTAACTTAGAACTTACTGATGAAGTTGCAAGACTATCTGCCGAATTAGGATCTTCTAAAAATGCATTTATATTAAAGTCAGCTCAACAGGCGCAGGCATTGGCTGAATTACAAAAATTAAGAAGACAGCAAACTCTTGCAATAAAGCAGAAGGCTATAGTGGCTCAAACGAGATCTAAAAGAAAATATTTCTTTAGGCTATCTGCAAAAAACTTACAGAGTTATACTACACGAAGAAATCCAATAGGAAGGCCAACTAATAAGTTTTTTGGTCCTCTAGGTATAGGTTTTAATAACCCTTTCTTTGATCGTTTATAATAAACAAGAATTATGATATTAAGCGCTAGAAATAATCAATTTAAATTTGACTTCCCAAGGAATTTTATACCTAAAGAAATATCTGATAAGTATAAACCTTTTTTAACTAGGATACCTGGTGGTCTTATTAAAGAACCTATTGATTATTGGAACTATGGAATACAATCAATTAATTTACCAGGGCCATCTTTTGATCCTGTAGTACAGGCAGATTATCCAGGTAATCAGCGAGCATTTAGATCAAGCTTACCTAAACAAGAATTATTTGATAAAACATTTACTGTTACTATGCAGGCATTTGATGGTTATGTTAATTATTGGATGGCTATAGAAATGTTTGACTATTATTATAAGTTAAGTGGCAAACACCCATATTTACCAGAAGGTGTTGGTGTACAAATGTTAGATTCTGATGGAACTGTATTTGTAACAGTCCAATTAAAAGATATGTTTATTTCAAATATTGGAGCATTAGATTTAAACTTTTCAAGTAACACGATTGAATTCCAAACTTTTGATATGACATTCTCTTATAACATTCTAGATGTTGTTGTTAACATAACCTAATATATAAATAAATAAAGTATAGAAATGAAAACCTTTAAAGACTATTTACAAGAATCTTATAATGAATCAGTTGATATTCAAAATTTATTAAATGAGTCTCATGATTTAACAGAAGAACAAGAAGCTGCAATTGATGCAACTGTAGATAGAATAATGGAAGCACAAAAAGCTGGTAAGAATTTAGAAGATTGTGTTGAAGAAATTATTAATGAAGGAGTTTTAGGTTCTATCTTTGGTGGTCTTACAGGTTTTGCATTAGGTAAGACTATAGGTAAAGCAGTTGCTAAAGTATTAGGTGTTACTAAAGGAGCTCTTTATGATTTATTAACCTCACGTCTTGTAGGTGCTGCATTAGGTGCAGTTATCGGCAAGAGAATATAATTAGAATGATCCACATAGGAATTGATTTTTCATTAAATAGTCCAGGTGCTTGTGTAGAAACGGCTGATGGCAAATATCACTTTATAACTTTTTTTAATTACGGAAATCGTATATGGGATGAAGAAGGTAAAAAAATACCTAAAGCATTCTCAGTGCATAAAGAGCTTATGGATGATTCTGCATTATTAGGTTTTCCATATAATAGAGAAGTAACTAGTAAAGAGTTTTTACCTAGAGAAAGGCAAAAGTTAGAAGATGCCGGAAATATTAGTTCTTTAATGGTAAATATATTTTCTACATTATTTGATGGTGATAATGTTAATGTAGCATTAGAAGGATTTTCTTATGGATCAAAAGGTAACTCATTTATAGATATCATTCAATATAATACTTTTTTAAGAAAGGAATTAATAGATAAGTATTCAATAAATAATCTTTCTGTTTTTCAACCTTCTCACGTAAAGAAATTAGCAGGCAAAGGAAATGCAAATAAACATTATATGGCTAAAGCATTTCAAGATGATGTCCTTAATGATAAGAACCTAAGAAAGACTAAACTTTGGAAATGGTGCCAAGGAAAAGACTTCAGCATTAAAATTCCTAAACCCATAGATGACATCGTTGATGCCTACTTTATACTTAAAGCCTTAAAGGCTACTAACTAGATACTTTTCTAACATTGAATAGTTAAAAATTATATTGCAACTTAGAAATTTTGTTTCAGCTTTCTATAAAAAAAATTAAAATAAAATGATAAAACCTTTAGGAAATAGAATATTTGTAAAAAAAGATGGACAACCAGAGAAGAAAGGTAACATAATTTTATTAAAAAGCGAAGGTGCATATGCCCCACCGTATTCAGGTATAATCACAGGAGTAGGTAAGGACATAGAAGATAAAGATTATAAAATAGGAGAAAGGGTATTATTTCATGATACAGCAGGTAGCGAAATTACAATTCAAGGAGAAACTATATTTTTTATACGCGAGAGCGACGTCACTGCAATTATAGAAAAAAATGTTTAGATAGTCTGAAACAAACTGACTTAGGGGATATATAATAAACAAAGGAATCAATAATATTTTGGTTCTTTTTAAATAGGCGATAACAAGGCGAAGTAAATAGGCATTAAAAAATTAAAAGGCGTTTTATATACGGAGTTTTGTTATCATTAAATAAATTAATAACAAAAAAAAGGCAATTAACATGGCAAACGAATTTGACATTTTTAACGTAAGTGTAAAAGATTTAGACACTGGTGAAAGACCATCTTCTGCAGGAAGTGATCTTTACTCACCTAAACCAGATCAAGGACAGGACGGAACTTACCGTTCTTTAATTAGGTTTCTACCTAATGCTAAAAACCCAAGAAAACCATTTGAAAGAAAGTATGTCTACTGGCTAGAAGACAGAGAAGGAAACGGCTTTTTCGCTGACTCCCCTTCAACGGTTGGAGAAAAATGTCCAGTACAGGATATGTTCTTTAAACTAAGAAACTCTGAATCTGCTGTTGACAAAAAGATGTCAGAAGGTTTAAAGCGTAGAGAAGTATTCTATGCATTGGTACAAATTATTAAGGATCCACAAAACAGAGATCTTGAAGGACAAGTTAAAGTTATGAAATTTGGTTATAAAATTAAAACCAAAATTGATGAAGAACTGAATCCTCAATTCGACGAACCTACTCAAGTATTTGATCCATTTGAAGGAAAGAATTTTGAATTGGTTATTTCAAAGAAAGGTGGATATCCTAACTATGACTCAAGTAAATTCCACGGTAATAAATCAGCAATGGAAATTAATGGTGAAAAAGTTACTGATACGGATGAAAGCCGTAAAGCAATTTTAGATTTATTAAAAGATGCTCCTGATTTATCAACATGGGGTTACAAGGCATGGGATGATACAATTAGAGGTAAAGTAATGAATGTACTTTCTCAATTCACATCTCCTGGTGATTCTATCGCAAACATTACAGCATCTAAACCTGCTCCAGTAAACACTCAAAAAACTGAGGCTGCTGCAACCGTAGCAACTACAGAAACAAAGCAAGCTACTCCAACTGAAACTAAGAAGGAAGAAAAGGCTGATGACTTTGATGATTTTATTAATGGGTTAGATCTTTAATTATAGAGTATGGCAGAAGTAATAATATCTTCTGAAATGAAAGCTCGGATCATTGAGAAGGTGGTCCGAGTTCTTCATACTCAACATTCTCATCCAGAGAAAAGAAGATTATTAGAAAGTAAAGGTAGGTTAAATTTTGCATGCCCTTATTGTGGTGATTCTCATGATACTCCACGAAAAAAGAGAGGTAACATTTATTGGAATGATTTATATTTTCATTGTTATAATTGTTCTGCTCATGAGAGTTTAGATACTTTCTTAAAAGATCATAATGAAAACTTTGAAGGTGATGATAGAATCAATGTAATTAATTACATAAAGGAAAACCGCAAACATTTTTCACTAGGTGAAAATTTAGACTTTTATCTTTTTGATAAAGCAAAAGAATTAGCATTATCATTTGATGAGCTTATAAACGGATTTAATGTTTATCCTATAAACACCTTAACTTATCAGGCATATCCTTATTTAAAAAGTAGACTATTACACCATAAGACTGATAGGTTTGGTTTTGATCCAAGAAGAAAAGAATTATATGTTTTTAATCTAACGCCTGAAGGTAAAATATTAGGTTTTCAAACTAGAGACTTAGGTAATAATGGTGGTCCTAAATATAAGACTTGGAATATAGAAAGAATATATGATAGGTTAAAAATACCATTGGAGGTTACTGAAGAAGAATTGGATAACTTAAATAAAATATCAATGCTGTTTGGAATATTAACCGTTGATATGTCAAGAGACTTCTCTATTTTTGAAGGTCCTATTGATGCAATGTTTATGAATAATTCTATAGGTTTAACTGGAGTTAAAAAACAGATAATTGAATTTAATGAAATACCAACTGCAAGGTATTTCTTTGATAATGATTTAGAAGGTAAGACTAGAATGATTGAAAAATTAAAGTCTGGTCAAACTGTATTTATGTGGGATAAGTTTTTAAAAGACTTTAACATTCCACAAAGAAAGGTAAAGGATTTAAATGATCTAGTAAAATGGGAGTATAAAAATAGAACTGGGTGTTTAAACGACTTGGATAAATATTTTACAAACAACTCATTAGATATAATTTTTATATAATGGGAGTAAAAAATTATAACACATTTGTGACTGAAGAAATAGATGATTTTTATAAAGACTTAGAAAATAGTAATAAAAAACTTAAATTATTTTCTACATTTACTAAATCTACATTAGACGAAGTAAAAACATCTTTCTCTTTACCTGAACCTAAAAAGAAGTTTCAGCCTAAAGTAAAAGGGTTTAAAAAGAGTAATAACGATAAAGGTATATTTTAAATGGAATATAATGATACTGCTACAGGTGAGGCTAATGAAGAATTAGCAACAAGACTAGCTAATGATAGAGATAATTGGAAAGAAAAGATAAGTAATTTAGTTTCTTTGTTAAAAGATATGAATAAGCTATCTGAATGCCAAGTAACAATGCTATCTTATAGACAAATTTTATTGGATAAAATTACTGATTTTAAAACAACCAAGCATAAAAGACAAGCGGCATATGATAGGTATTACAAAATTAAGTATAGGGAATATTCTATCGATTATGATGTTAAATTAACAAGCGGTGAAAAGGTTGCTTTTATAAAGGCAGACTTATCTCATTTAAGAACTCAAATGGAAATGTTACAATCTCATATGGATTATTACCAAGAATGTATAAAGACATGTGATAACTTAGCTTTTGCTATTAGAAATAGAATTAGCTTAGATGATAAAGAATACTAATGGAATTATCACTCTCGGAAAATAAAAAGTTTTTAGTTATTGATTCATGTACTGAATTGGAATATGAACAACTAAAAAGCAGTTTAACTAAAAAGATTGAAGGTTGGCGCTTTCACCCTTTAGTTAAAAAGAGAGTGTGGGATGGTAATGTATCATTCGTAAAAAGAAATAAAATTCCAGCTGGCTTATGGAAAGAAATTATTGATATATGTAAAGATTACGATTTTACATATTCATTAAATAATATTACCAATATTTTTGATACTGAAATAAAAGAAGATGAATTTAGAGAATGGGTTTCTAAAATTTTTGAAAAGCATCCAGATTTTAAGCCTAGAGAATATCAAATTGAAGCTGCATTTAAAATTTTAAAATATAGAAGGTGTTTAGCTGAGCTTGCAACATCAGCAGGTAAAACTCTAATATCATTTATGGTAGTTGCATATTTAATGGATGTTTTAGGTAAGAAAAAAATCTTAATGATAGTTCCTAATGTAAATTTAGTATTACAGGCTACTGGCGATTTTGATGAATATAATAAATGTGGAATTCCTTTAAAGACTCAACAAATATATGCAGGTGTAAAAATAAGAAAGAGCTCAAACTTAGTAATTGGTACATACCAATCTTTAGTTAAAAAAGGAGAAGACTATTTTAAACAATTTGATGCCGTCTTTGTAGATGAAACTCATAAAGCAAAAGCCAATTCCATTCAAAAGATAATGGATAAATGCTGGCATTGTGATTTTAGATTTGGTTTAAGTGGAACTATCCCTAAAAGAGGAACCGTAAACAGATTAAGCTTAATGTCAGCAATGGGCCCTTTGGTTACTCAAGTAAAAGCAAATTATTTACAAGACGAGGGATACATAGCCAGTTGTAAAGTAATGCAACTTCACATGGATTATGCCACCGATGAACAAAAAGAATCATTTTCTTTTCTATCTAAAAATCCACATGATAGACAAAGATTATTTGGATTAGAACAAAACTTTATAAATCAAAGTGAAAAAAGATTAGATTTTGTCTGCCAGGTAATTAAGAAGTCCACATCAAATTCCTTAGTACTTTTTCATAAGATTGCATACGGTGAAAAACTATATAATAAATTAAGGCATATAACAGACAAGAAAGTATACTATGTAGATGGTTCTGTTAATGTAGATATAAGAGAAGAATTTAAAAGCCGTATGGAAAAGAATGACGATGTTATTATTGTAGCATCTTATGGTACATTTTCCACAGGTATTTCAATTAAAAACATACATAACATTTTCTTTACTGAAAGTTTTAAGTCTGAAGTTATAATTAGACAAAGTATAGGTAGAGGATTAAGAAAGCATTCATCAAAAGATGTCGTAAAAATTTATGATTTTATTGATGATTTTAGATATAAAACCGAAGATCACGACTGGGTTAATTATATCTACCGTCATGGTATTGCCAGGCGAACAATATATAAAGAAGAAAAGTTTCCATTCGAAGTTCAGAATATCAGATTCTAATATAGAATATCTTTTCACTAAGACATGGATATATAAAAAAAATAAAAATAACTAAAATGAAGTCAATCAAAAAGTTTTCTGCAATTTCTGCTAAAGATCAACCGATCACAGAGTCTGCAAAAGTAAGCCAAGAAGCTGTTGAAGAATTGATCAAAAAGATTGGTTTTGACAGTATAGAAGAATTAAAGAAAGAAAAAGATCTTCTTTCTAAACTCGAATCATTAGCTAAAAGTTCTGCTAAAAAAGATGACATCTCTGAAGATGAAATCGAAGAAGATAGAGCTGAGGATATCGAAGACGAAGTAAAAGCCAAAGGTACTCCTAAATCTTTAGAAGGTACAGAGGATAAAGAAGGTGAAGAGGAAGTAATTCCATCTGATTCTGAAGTAGCTGAAGAGGAAGAGGTAGAAGCTGAAGAAGAAGTAGAAGAGGATAGAGCTGAAGATATCGAAGATGAAGTATTAGCTGTCGGCAAAACTAAATCTTTAGAAGATAAAGAAGGTAAAGAAGTTTCACCAGATCAAGAAATTACAAAAGAGGTTCCAGCCGAAGCACCAGAAGTTGAGGATAAAGGTGGTGTAGATGTTGAAGATGATGATTCTGAAAATGAAGAAGTTGAAACTCCAAAAGCTACTCGTAGAATAATGGCCTTTGAAGATTTTGTAAAAGAAAAGGAAGAAACTATTAATAAGAATATTAAATATCACGATGATGATGAAGAGCCAGAAGATTACGCTGTTCCTGTAGCTGCATCTGCTGATCCATTAGCTGAAGCAAAAGTTAATGAAGATGACGATGATGATGATGAAGAAAGAGGTTCTGATGATGAAAGAAAAGGTGATGAGCTAGAAGATAAAGGCGATAAAAAAGTTGATTCTGAAGATGACAAAGAAAAAGCAGACCATTATAAAGGAGCTGTTAAATCTGATGATAAAGAAATTGATGCTTTAAAGAAAGATGTTAAATACGACAAAGAAGAAGAGGAAGATGCTGAAAAGAATGAATCTACTATTATGTCTTTTTCTACTTTTGTAAATGAAGCTTATGACAGAGTTGTACTAGGTGGAAATAAAGGTGATAAATCTAAAACACATGATGGTGAAGATTATGAAGATGAGGATGAAGTAGAGGAAAAGTATGACAGAGTTGTACTAGGTGGAAATAAAGGTGATAAATCTAAAACTCACGATGGCGAGGATTATGAAGAAGAAGATGAAAAGGATGAAGCTGTAGATGAAACTGTAGGTCAAGTAATTACTAAAGTTGAAGGCGATGAAATCGCTGATGAAGTTGCTGGAGATGATGGAATTGCAATTCCTGCAATTAAAGGTGACGGACCAGAAACTGCTGCAGGTATTGCAGGAGATATGATGGATATGGGTAAACCTAAATCTATTGAAGGTAAAGGTAAAGAACTAATTACTAAAGATCAAGAAATTACTGAAGTAGTTCCTGATGAAGCTAATGATCCTAAAGATGCAACTGTAGTTGTAAAAGAAGAGGAAGAAGTTTTACCTGATGATTCAATTGCTGAAAAGTTTAGAAAGATTGCTGCAAATAAAATTGGCAAGCTTAATGAAAAAGAAATTAAATCAGCTGATGAATTTAAAGAATATGCAATGTCAATTTTAAAGGATGCATTCGGTGAAGATTTTGATGAAGAAAAAGCAACTAAAACTGCTGATGGTTTATTAGACAAATATGGCGAAGACTATGGAGCAATGGTTGGAGCTTTACAATCCACAATGGGATCATAATAAATAAAACATGAAACACGTAAAATTGTTTGAACAATGGCTGGCCGACAAAAGCCAGCCATTTCTTTTTGAAGGGGGTGCAGCTGGCCACATGGCTCATCCTTTTGATGATAAAGACTTGACCTTTGGTGATTTTAAAGCAATGATTGATGCTGGTCTTAGAGGTCAGTTAAGCTTTGAAGAAGATCCAACAGAAAAGACTGATGGTCAAAATGTATTTGCCACTATCCAAGACGGTCAAGTAAAATTCGCTAGAAATAAAACAGAATTAAAAAATCCAATGACTCTTTCGGAATTTAGAAATAAATTTCAAGGTCACCCTAGTAAATTAGTACAAGATACTTTTCAATTTGCTGCTGATGATTTAGCAAAACTGTTAATGAAACTTTCACCAGCAGATCAAGAAAAGTATTTTAAGAATGGAAAAGATTTTATGAATATGGAATTAATTTATTCATTAAATCCTAATGTTATTCATTATGATACTGATGTTATACAATTTCATGGAATAAAAGAAACTGATGGTAATGGAAATATCACAGGTACTAATAATAAACCAGCTAAAGAAATAGCAAATATACTCCAAAAACTAAAATCTGATATTGGTAAAACATTTAAAATTATTCCTCCTAGAGTAGTTCAATTACAAAGAGACTTAGATTTTGCTGCAAATAAGAAAAGATTCATTAATCAAGTTAATGCTTTAGAAAAAAGATATGGCTTAAACGATGGGGATGAAGTTTCAAGATATCATGAAATGTGGTGGAGAGAATTAATAGATAAGGAATTTCCTAAACTGTCTCAGGATGTAAAAGAAGGTTTGCTTAGAAGATGGGCATACGGAGATAAGAAAAGTTTAAATATGAGATCCTTGGCTAAACAAGTTGGTCCTAGCGAAGCTGCATTAGTTAAAAAGTTTGATAAGGAAGATGTTGCCAAAAAATATAAAGAAAACATTAGACCTTTTGAAGATCTGTTTTTAGAGTTAGGTTCTATCATTATGAAAAATGCTTCTAACTTTTTAGCAGCTAATCCATCAGGAGAAGCGCAAAGATTAAGAAGAGATATAGAAGCTCAAGCAAGTAAGATTAAAAAGACAGGTGGTGTAGAACAAATTAAAAAGGTTGAAGCTGAGCTGGCAAGATTAAGTCGTATTGGTGGAATTGAATCAATTTATCCTACAGAAGGAATCGTCTTTAAATACAAAGGAAAAATATACAAGTTGACTGGTACCTTTGCGGCTATCAATCAACTATTAGGAATAATTAAGTTTGGTAGATAATTGTTAATAACTTTTAGTGAAATAATTTTTTTATCCTAATTAAATTGATTATATTTATATAATAAAATAAAACAACAACATGGACTATTTACATACATTTGAATCTCTTAATGAATCTAGAGAATTAGATACGATTAAAAAGATGGTATTGGATTATGCTGAAAAGAAAGGCAAATCTAAATGGAAAGATTTACAAAACTTAATTGTTAAACATAATGGCTTAGATCCTAATGATAGATCAAACCGAGGTTATTTTGCTTCTTACTTTTCTGGTGGATCTAATTGGATGGCTAAAAGTGGGTATGATAAAAACATGGGTAAACATGGGAGAGGACAAAACTCACATGGACTACTTATGAGACCTACAAAGAAAGATCCTCGCTATTTAGAAAAAACACCAGATAACAAGTTTTATGTCGTAAAGATATGGGACGGTAAATCTAAATTGGCATAATATGAAAAACTTTAATGAATTTATAAATGAAGCGATAAATTACAAAGATCGTAGCGGTAAGTCATTTAAGATAAAAGGGATAAATTTTATCTACACAGATAGAGGTAGATTTTATGGAACGTCTCTATATGATGTAGCTAAAACTGCAAATGTAAATAAAAGATCTAAGATAGGTTTTGACGATACTGAAAAACTTTTAAAGTCATTAGGAGTTAAAGAAAGGCTGCCTATGTCTTATGGCCCTGGTAGATTAGATAGAATTTGTAAGGAATTAACCAGAAAAGGTATAGTATGTGACCACGGCGATATTATGGACGTATCATAATGATAATGTAATAATAGGTGTAAAATATTAAAAGTGTATTAAAGGTGAGCTAATGACTCATCTTTTTTATTTTTATTAATCCAATTGGCTAATATATAATAAGTATAACTAAAAACTAATAATGAAAGAGTTAACAAACATATATAAAGAAGTAGGACAACAATTTGTCAATGATCTTTTTAAAGATTATTTACTAGTAACAGAAAAATTATCAGGTTCATCGTTTTCTTTTGAGAGGCATGGGGATGAAATAAGATTTTTTAAAGGCAGTAATAAAATGCCAATTAATATAGTGGATAGAACATTAATGATGTACTATGAACCTGCTATCCAATACATACTTAAACAAACTGAAGGCCATATAGAAGATCTGCCTGAGCATTGGAGATTTTGCTTTCAGTATTTTGTTCATAATCAACCTGGCCCAATTAGGTATGACAATCTTCCTAAAAATAATTTAGTACTTACTCATATCCAAGTAAGAAATCCAAAAGGTAAAATTGCTAAAGTAATTGAAGATCCTAGAGTACTTAGAGATTGGGCATCTGCATTTCAGGTAACTCCTCTTATTCCAATATTTAGTGGATATTTAAAGGAAGAACAAAAAAGAAAGATTAGAGAATTTCTTTCAACACCAAAAGAAGATCAATTAGAAGTTTTTGGTACAAGTTCTTTTGCTAGGTATTTAATAAATTGCTTAAATCCAACAATCCAACAAACAACACTACAGAATGATTTGGATAAACCTATAGATTCTATTATCTTTAAATTTTATAGACCAGGTACTAATCAAACCTTTACTGCTAAAATGATTGATCCTTATACACAATCATTAATGAAAGATAAAGAACCTGTTGATTTAAGGAGAGCACCTGCAGATATTAATGAAATTCTTTTATTGGATATTTTAGCCTTTATAGAAGAAAGAGGTTTGCGTGCTGGTGAATTATTAACCGACACGGCACAAGAAAGATATGTTGAATTAATTAATAATCTTTTTAATGATTATACTACCAAAAGAGGTTCTGATTTAAAAAAGTTAGATATTCAAAAAGCTGATTTTGCAAAAGGTCCTGAATTTAATCTTAATGTTGATTTAATTAAAAACAACAGGACTAGAGAAATACTACAATCTTCAGAATCTTTACAAAATCTATATAAGATAATGTTAGGTTCATTAAGAAAGAAAAGAAGCACTAAAAGAGTAGGTGCTGTTATGACCTCATCAGTAGTACAAGACTTTAATAAATTAGTTTCTAAAATTAGTAATGCTATTAATAAAGAAACATCAGGGGAATTTAAAACATTTGGTGAATATTTAAATAATAAAGTAACCGAAGAAGTTAATCATAAAGATTTAGAAGATCTTGTTGTTGAAGAAAAAGTTTTGAATTATAATGATTTTATTAATCTAGGTAAGGTTGTTATAGAGGCTAATATCGAAGATCAAAAATTTAAAAATCCAGAAACAGGAAGACAAGTAAAAGTTTCTTCCGCTCTAGGTTATGATAAATCTACACCAGCCTATCAAAAGGCAAAAGAAATAATTGGGGATAAAGAACCTACTGAAGAAACTGAATCTGGTATGTCTGATTCTCTGAAGAAAAAATTTACAGAGAATAGAGTTGAAACTATAAAGAAAGATTTTGATAGGATTGCTTTTGAATCACCAGAAGATAGAAAAGATTTTGAAGCTGGTTTTGATAAAGTATTAAATGGAGAAAAACTTTCAAAGGAAGAAGCTGAAACTGTAGGTAAGTATGCTAAGCTTAGTGATTCTAAAGGCAAGCTAAAAATATACTTTGCATCTAATTCACCTGGAGAATTTAGACAAGGCGGTAGAGAAAAGGTTATGGATCTTTCTGATAAGGATGGATCTGGTGTAAAGGAATTGACTGATTTAGGATTAGAGGTAACTTCTGCATCTACTGTTGATGGCGGAATTAAGCCTAAGATTGGTGGAAAGGAAATTAATCCTAATAAAATATCTGGCGGTAAAACATATAAGCCTAAAGTTGATGTTAAGAAAAATGAGAATGGGGATATTGAAGAAATTACAATGGGATCAACTAAAATTAAAAGGTTGAAAAAACCAGATCAACAAAAATTAACTGAAAATTTATCTGAAGCATTTAAAGAACAAAATCCAGACTTAGATGATAAGGAAGTAAAAAGATTAGTTGATAGAACAAACAGAGCAATTGATAGACATAATAAAAATTTAGGTAAATGGGAAAAACTAAATGATGTTGAAATGATTGAAACCGTTCCAGGTTTAAATGATTTACCACAAAAGGAACGTGCTGAAAAAATACAAAAAGAATATCCTAAGGTAATTCATGATAAAATGAAAGACTTAATTGGAGATAATCCTACACCTAAAGAAAAAGAAGTTTTAGCAGATATTGAAAAATTAAGTAATATTGAATCTGTTGAAGATTTTGATAATGCTACCATTGAAGTACTAAGAAAAATGGATGATGTTGAATCTATAAGAAAAGGTAGTGCTGATTTAGCTGAATCTTTTGCTTATATGTCAATGAATAAAAGAGGGTACCGAACTGAACTTCCTGCTGGTGAAAATTTTCCAGTAGCTGATGTTATATGTTTAGGTGGTGATGTTGACTTAGATCCTGATGATCCTGAATATGCAAGTAAAGTTGCAATGCAAGGATTAGGTTTAGCTGTTAATCTCGAAACTATGGGTGGTATATCTGTAAAGAAAGATGGTGGTGCTGCATCTGCGTTAAAAAATAAAATTGGAGAATCTCAATTTTATAATAAAGAAACTGGAAATAGATTAGATTCTCTAGCCGATAATCATAATAATTTTATGGGAACTTTATCTGAGCCTACTACACCTGATACAATTAAAAAAGGTAATGAAGAATTAGATAAACAAGAAGATTGGGCAGTAGAAAATGGAATTATAGATAAAGATAAATTACCACTTAAGTACGGTGACAGATCACCAGAACAGTGGGCAGATGATACTCTCAAAGAATGGGAGAAAAAAGGAAGAGGTCCGTTTCCACCATATATGAAAGATGCATTAACTGGACATTGTAAAGCATGTCTTTTAGTTGCAGAAATTCATAACGGAGATTTAGAAGAACAGTCTTATGGTAATATAAATGTATCTACATCAAAGAAAGATGGTGGTGTACATATAACTGATGGTGTAACAAATGCATCATTAATGAAACCTCAGCCAAACCCTGGTTTTAAGTTTGCAAAAGGTAAAGGTCCAGATGGTACAAACATACCAAGACCTAATGCAGTATATGCAGCAAACCTAAAGCATGCAGATTATGATCCGGAGACAAATAGATTTAAAATGGCAAAGTAAATATATAAGGTATGGAAAACATTAATGATTTAAATAACTTTCTAAATGAAAAGAAAGTGGTAGTAAAAAGAAGATATACTGAAGCATATCCAGCAAAAAATATTTCTACTAATGCTAGAATTAGGAGTGTAATATTAGATGCTATTTCAGACGGTCATATTACTGAAGAAGAAATGAATAAGATTCTTACTGAACTCCAAGCTAACAAAAGATGGCTAGGCAGAAATAAAACTTTATTTAATATCAGTGAAGATCAATCAGGTATAAAAACTTATTCATTATCACCTTATGGGGAAAGAGTTAAAAATAGAACTCATAACACTGTTATTAATGAAGCTTTATCTGTACCTCATAAAGGTAGAGGTAAAAAGCCAGTCAATATGTTTGTTGGTAGATTCCAACCTTTTACATTAGGGCATGTTAAAGTATTTGAAAAAATGTATAAAGAAAATGGATTACCTGTTGTTGTATTTCTTGTTAGAGGAAAAGGTGATTCAGATAAAAGACCATTTGATGAGGCTATGCAACAAGCTATGTTTACAAAGATGGCTAAACAATATCCATTTTTGGAAACTGCTATAGTTGTTCCTAATGGAGCTATTGATACAATGTTTGCAGCTGCAAGACCTGCATATGAACCTATGATGTGGGGATTTGGTACTGATAGAAAGAAATCTTATGGTGCTATGATTAATAAACAATCTTATAGAGACCAGCTTGGAGTAGATCCACAGTTTAAAGGTTTTGAAATTTTTAGGACTGATGATAATATTTCTGCATCTAAAGTTCGTAATGCATTAAAGATAGACGATGAAAAAACTTTTAAGAAAATGACTCCTAAAAGTATTCATAAATTTTATAAACCTTTACAAGATATAATACAACCAATAAAAGAAAGCAATGATATGAAAAATTTAAAATCTTTATCCGACTTTAATATTAATGAAGCAAAATTTGATAAAAGAAAACTGTTAAAGGCATTAGGTAAAGCTGATGATGCATTTATTCAATTAGGAGATGGAACTGAATTAATAATTTACAATCCTAAATCAAATAATAAAGATAATGCTGATATGTGGCATAACGATGTTGTTTTTGCAGTAGATCAAGATGGAGAAGAGCATGAAGTTAAATATAAAGACATTGCTGATCTTAAGGAATCTAAGTTAAATGAAGAGTATATTGAATTAATGCCAAATGTTGAAGCTGCATTAGAACAAATTGCAGAAGATTGGATTCAGTGGAAAGCTGGCCCGATGACAGAGTTATCTGATGTTAAGCCTGCAAGAAAAGAGCTACTAAATTATTGTACTGCATTTTTAAAGAAATTTATTAAGTAATGCCAGCACAATCAAAAGCACAAAGAAGATTTTTTGCATTAGCATTGCAATATAAAAAAGGAGAACTTAAATCATCTGAGGTTTCAGATGATGTAAAGGAATTATCAAAATTACCAGTTAAAACATTAGAAGATTTTGTTAAGACTGATGAAAAAGAATTACCTAACAAGATAAAAGAAAACGAAGCAGGTACAGTAAACCTTAATCCGAACATGAATGTTCAGAGTATGGGGAATGCTACTCTTCCTGGAAATCCAGGTTCTATGAATTCTTTTAGTAGCCAAAAAACCGGAAGCGGTGACTTATTGGAACCTATTAAGAAAAAGAAAAAGAAGAAAAAGAAAACTCACCTACTGTCATTTGATAAGTTTTTAAACATTTTGAAAGGCTGATAAATAAAACAAAGAACTATCAACCATTATGGCAGTAATATTACCTAAGTATCAACTTAAGGAACTCTGGGAAGCTGGTGATCTTATCACGCAGTATTCCTCTTTTGAGTTAATTGAGGCGTGTTATAATGACAAGCTGGTTGCTGGTCGAAATGTAACATTAGACGTAGTTGAAACTCCATCAGGAACAACCATTACAATAAACTCTGTTGGTGGAGGTGGTGGCACTGTAGTAAGTGTAGGTTCAGGAAATTCCCAATTTATAAATTTAACTGTAACTGGCAATCCTGCTGTTAATCCAGTTTTAACTGCTGCATTAAGTGCAACAGGTATTCCAAGTGCTAGTACATATTTAAGAGGTGATAATACATGGGCACCTATTCCTGATACAGGTGCAACAGGTCCTGTCGGTCCTGCTGGTGCTACTGGGTTTATTGGTGCAACCGGTTCAGGAGCAACTGGTGCAACCGGTGCAACTGGAGCTACGGGTGTAACTGGAGCAACTGGTTCACAAGGTAATATAGGAGCAACTGGTTCTGGTGCAACCGGATTAGGTTCAACTGGGGCAACTGGAGCAACTGGGCCACAAGGTAATATAGGAGCAACTGGAATCGGGGCAACTGGTTTAGGTTCAACTGGAGCAACCGGTGCAACCGGTGCTACTGGTTTAACTGGAGCGACAGGTATTGGCTTACAGGGTGCAACTGGCGCGGGTGCAAGTGGAGCAACTGGATCTCAAGGATCTACTGGTGCTGCAGGACAGCAAGGTTCAACCGGTGCTGTAGGACAACAAGGAGCCACCGGTTCCCAAGGTTCAACTGGTGCAATAGGTCAACAAGGTTCAACTGGTGCTATAGGTCAACAGGGTGCAACGGGAGCCGTAGGGCAACAAGGAGCAACAGGAGCTATAGGTCAACAAGGTTCAACTGGTGCAATTGGTAACCAAGGTGCAACAGGTGCAATTGGTAATCAAGGAGCAACGGGAGCTGTAGGACAACAAGGTTCAACTGGTGCAATAGGTAATCAAGGAGCAACAGGTGCAATAGGCCAACAAGGAGCAACGGGAGCAGTTGGTAATCAAGGATCTACTGGTGCAATTGGTAATCAAGGAGCAACAGGAGCTATAGGTCAACAAGGTTCAACTGGAGCAGTAGGACAACAAGGAGCAACTGGGGCTGTAGGGCAACAGGGAGCAACTGGAGCAGTAGGACAACAAGGCTCAACAGGGGCCGTTGGTAATCAAGGTGCAACAGGTGCTGTTGGAGAACAAGGAGCAACGGGAGCTGTAGGACAACAAGGTTCAACTGGTGCAATAGGTAATCAAGGAGCTACAGGTTCTCAAGGAGCTACAGGTTCTCAAGGAGCTACTGGTGCTGTAGGACAGCAAGGCTCGACTGGTGCTGTTGGTAATCAAGGTGCTGTTGGTGAACAGGGTGCTACAGGTACACAAGGATCTACTGGTGCTGTAGGTCAACAAGGTTCAACTGGTGCTATAGGTCAACAAGGTTCAACTGGTGCTATAGGTAACCAAGGTGCAACTGGAGCTGTAGGACAACAAGGTTCAACTGGTGCAATTGGTAACCAAGGTGCAACGGGTGCCGTTGGTCAACAAGGTGCTACAGGTTCACAAGGAGATACTGGTTTTCAAGGAAGTACAGGTTCTGTAGGTAATCAAGGTGCTACTGGTGCTGTAGGTAATCAGGGTGCTACTGGAGCAGTCGGTAATCAAGGTGCTACTGGAGCAGTCGGTAATCAAGGTGCAACAGGTGCCGTAGGCCAACAAGGATCAACCGGTGCTGTTGGAGAACAAGGCGCAACAGGAACACAAGGAGCCATAGGTAATCAAGGAGCAACTGGATCTCAAGGAGCAACTGGATCTCAAGGTGCAACTGGTGCTATAGGACAACAAGGAGCAACAGGAAGCCAAGGTGCCACTGGTGCTGTAGGTCAACAAGGTGCTACTGGAACTCAAGGTGCTGTTGGAGAACAAGGAGCAACAGGAAGCCAAGGTGCAACTGGTGCAATAGGTCAACAAGGTGCTACTGGAACTCAAGGTGCTGTTGGAGAACAAGGTGCAACAGGTGCCATAGGTAATCAAGGTGCCGTTGGAGAACAAGGAGCTACAGGTTCTCAAGGTGCAACTGGTGCTATAGGTAATCAAGGAGCTGTTGGTGAACAAGGAGCAACAGGAAGCCAAGGTGCCACTGGAGCTATAGGTAATCAAGGAGCAATAGGTAATCAAGGTGCAGTTGGAGAACAGGGCGCTACAGGTTCTCAAGGAGCCACTGGTTCTCAAGGAGCAACCGGTGCTGTAGGTCAACAAGGAGCAACAGGAACTCAAGGTGCAATAGGTAATCAAGGTGCTACAGGATCCCAAGGTGCAACAGGTGCCGTTGGTGAACAAGGTGCGACAGGAACTCAAGGTGCAACAGGCGCCGTTGGTAATCAAGGAGCAATAGGTAATCAAGGAGCAGTCGGTGAGCAAGGTGCAACAGGAAGCCAAGGTTCAACTGGAGCTGTAGGTAATCAAGGTGCTACAGGAATTCAAGGTGTGGTTGGAGATCAAGGATCAACAGGTTCTCAAGGATCAACTGGAGCAATAGGTAATCAAGGTGCTGTAGGTTTACAAGGTGCAACAGGTTTGCAAGGGGCTAATGGCCAACAAGGAGCTACAGGAACTCAAGGTAATATAGGTAATCAAGGTGCAACAGGTTCTCAAGGATCAACTGGAGCTGTAGGTAATCAAGGTGCTGTAGGTTTACAAGGAGCCACAGGAACACAAGGTGCAGTTGGAGAACAAGGTGCAGTTGGAGAACAAGGTGCTACAGGTATACAAGGCTCTGTAGGTAATCAAGGTGCAACAGGTTCTCAAGGATCAACAGGAGCAATAGGTAATCAAGGAGCAACAGGAAGCCAAGGTGCAGTTGGAGAACAAGGTGCCGTTGGTGAACAGGGTGCAACAGGAACTCAAGGAGCTGTAGGTAATCAAGGAGCCACTGGTGCTATAGGTAATCAAGGAGCTACTGGTGAACAGGGTGCCGTTGGTGAACAAGGAGCAACAGGAAGCCAAGGAGCCACTGGTGCCGTTGGTAATCAAGGAGCAGTCGGTGAACAAGGTGCTACTGGATCTCAAGGTGCTACTGGATCTCAAGGTGCAACTGGTGCAATAGGTCAACAAGGTGCAACAGGTATACAAGGTGCTGTTGGAGAGCAAGGTGCTGTTGGTGAACAAGGTGCAACAGGAGCTATAGGTAATCAAGGTGCAGTAGGTAATCAAGGTGCTGTTGGTGAACAAGGAGCAACAGGAAGCCAAGGTGCAGTTGGTAATCAAGGTGCAGTTGGTGAACAAGGTGCTACAGGATCACAAGGAGCTACTGGTGCAATAGGTAATCAAGGTGCAGTTGGTAATCAAGGTGCAACAGGTTCTCAAGGAGCCACAGGAGCTATAGGTCAACAAGGAGCAACAGGAACTCAAGGTGCTGTAGGTAATCAAGGTGCAACTGGAAGCCAAGGTGCAACAGGTGCCGTTGGTAATCAAGGAGCTGTCGGTGAACAAGGTGCTATTGGAGAACAAGGAGCTACAGGAAGCCAAGGTTCAACTGGTGCAATAGGTAATCAAGGTGCTGTAGGTTTACAAGGAGCAACAGGTACACAAGGTGCTGTTGGTGAACAAGGTGCTATTGGAGAACAAGGAGCTACAGGTTCTCAAGGAGCAACAGGTGCAATAGGTAATCAAGGTGCCATTGGTGAACAAGGAGCAACAGGTACACAGGGTGCTGTTGGGGAACAAGGTGCTGTTGGTGAACAAGGAGCAACAGGAAGTCAAGGTGCAACTGGTGCAGTAGGACAACAAGGCGCGACAGGAACTCAAGGTAATATAGGTAATCAAGGTGCTGTAGGTAATCAAGGTGCAGTTGGAGAACAAGGAGCTACTGGATCTCAGGGTGCAACAGGTATACAGGGTGCAGTAGGTAATCAAGGTGCAGTAGGTAATCAAGGTGCAGTAGGCCAACAAGGTGCAACTGGTTCTCAAGGAGCTACTGGAGCAATAGGTAATCAAGGTGCCGTTGGTGAACAAGGTGCAGTTGGTGAACAAGGTGCAACAGGCAGCCAAGGAGCAACTGGTGCTGTAGGTAATCAAGGTGCTATTGGTAATCAAGGAGCTGTTGGTGAACAAGGTGCTACAGGAACTCAAGGTAATATAGGTAATCAAGGTGCTACTGGATCTCAGGGTGCAACAGGAAGCCAAGGAGCAACCGGTGCTGTTGGTAATCAAGGTGCAGTTGGTGAACAAGGAGCGACAGGAACTCAGGGTGCTATTGGTGAACAAGGTGCAACAGGCAGCCAAGGAGCAACCGGTGCTGTTGGTAATCAAGGTGCAGTTGGTGAACAAGGAGCCACAGGTTCTCAAGGAGCCACAGGAATACAGGGAGCAGTTGGTGAACAAGGAGCAACAGGAACTCAAGGAGCCGTTGGAGAACAAGGAGCTGTTGGGGAACAGGGTGCAACAGGAGCTATAGGTAATCAAGGAGCAGTAGGCCAACAGGGTGCAACAGGAACTCAGGGTGCTGTAGGTAATCAAGGTGCAATAGGTGAACAAGGTGCTACAGGAACTCAAGGAGCCACAGGTTCTCAAGGAGCCACAGGTATACAAGGTGCTGTTGGTAATCAAGGTGCCGTTGGTAATCAAGGTGCTATTGGAGAACAGGGTGCTACTGGATCCCAAGGAGCAACAGGAGCTGTAGGTAATCAAGGTGCCATTGGTGAACAAGGAGCTACAGGTACACAAGGAGCTGTAGGCTTACAAGGTGCTACAGGTTCTCAAGGTGCTGTTGGTGAACAAGGATCAACTGGATTCCAAGGTTCTACTGGTGCTGTAGGTAATCAAGGAGCTGTAGGTAATCAAGGAGCCGTTGGCGAACAAGGAAGTACAGGAGCTCAAGGCGCTACAGGTTCTCAAGGAGCAACCGGTGCAATAGGTAATCAAGGAGCAGTCGGCCAACAAGGAGCGACAGGAACTCAGGGTGCTGTAGGTAATCAAGGTGCCGTTGGAGAACAAGGTGCTACAGGTTCTCAAGGAGCCACAGGTATACAAGGTGCAGTAGGTAATCAAGGTGCAGTTGGAGAACAAGGTGCAGTTGGAGAACAAGGTGCTACAGGAACTCAAGGAGCAACAGGTATACAAGGAGCAGTAGGTAACCAAGGTGCTGTAGGTAATCAAGGTGCCGTTGGTGAACAAGGTGCAACAGGCAGCCAAGGTGCCACTGGAGCTATAGGTAATCAAGGTGCCGTTGGCGAACAAGGAAGTACAGGAGAACAAGGAGCAACAGGTGCTCAAGGTAAAGTAGGATTCCAAGGAGCAACAGGTACACAAGGAGCAGTAGGTAACCAAGGTGCTGTAGGTAATCAAGGAGCTGTTGGTGAACAAGGCGCTACTGGATCTCAGGGTGCAACTGGTGCTGTAGGTAATCAAGGTGCAGTTGGTGAACAAGGTGCTACAGGATCCCAAGGGGCAACCGGTTTACAAGGAGCAGTCGGTAATCAAGGAGCAGTCGGTAATCAAGGTGCCGTTGGTGAACAAGGAGCTACAGGATCCCAAGGAGCAACAGGTGCTGTAGGTAATCAAGGTGCCGTTGGTAATCAAGGAGCAATTGGTGAACAAGGAGCAACAGGAACTCAGGGAGCTACTGGTGCTCAAGGTAGAATAGGATTCCAAGGTGCAACAGGTTCTCAAGGAGCCACAGGAGCAGTTGGTAATCAAGGTGCTGTAGGTAATCAAGGAGCAATTGGTGAACAAGGAGCTACAGGTTCTCAAGGTGCAACTGGTGCTGTGGGTAATCAAGGTGCTACTGGAACTCAAGGTGCCGTTGGAGAACAGGGTGCAACAGGTACACAAGGTGCAACAGGTACACAAGGTGCTGTAGGTAATCAAGGAGCGGTAGGCTTACAAGGTGCTACTGGTTCTCAAGGAGCTACTGGTGCGGTAGGTAATCAAGGAGCAGTCGGTGAACAAGGAGCCACAGGTTCTCAGGGAGCCACAGGTATACAAGGTGCTGTTGGTAATCAGGGTGCTGTTGGTAATCAGGGTGCCGTTGGTGAACAAGGAGCTACTGGCGCTCAAGGTAAAATAGGATTCCAAGGTGCAACAGGTTCTCAAGGAGCCACAGGAGCAGTTGGTAATCAAGGTGCCGTTGGAAAACAAGGTGCAACAGGAACACAAGGAGCTGTAGGTAATCAAGGTGCAATAGGTGAACAAGGTGCTACAGGAACTCAAGGTGCAACTGGTGCTGTAGGTAATCAAGGTAATATTGGTTCAACTGGAACTCAAGGAGCGGTAGGTAATCAAGGAGCGGTAGGTAATCAAGGTGCAATAGGTTTACAAGGAGCAACAGGTTCTCAAGGTAAAGTAGGATTCCAAGGAGCTACTGGTTCTCAAGGTGCAACTGGTGCTGTAGGTAATCAAGGAGCAATTGGTAATCAAGGAGCAATTGGTGAACAAGGTGCTACAGGAACACAAGGAGCAGCAGGTAATCAAGGTGCTGTTGGTAATCAAGGAGCAATTGGTGAACAAGGAGCAACAGGAACTCAGGGAGCAACAGGAACTCAGGGAGCAACAGGTTTGCAAGGTGCTGTAGGTAATCAAGGAGCTGTAGGTAATCAAGGAGCTGTAGGTTTACAAGGAGCAACTGGTTCTCAAGGTAAAGTAGGATTCCAAGGAGCTACAGGTTCTCAAGGTGATGTAGGATCTGTTGGTGAACAAGGTGCAACAGGAGTCCAAGGAAAACATGGTGAACAAGGTGCTACTGGTGCAGTAGGCCAACAAGGTGCTACAGGAACTCAAGGTGCTGTAGGTAATCAAGGTGCAGTTGGTAAACAAGGTGCAACTGGTGCAGTAGGCCAACAAGGTGCTACAGGAACTCAAGGTGCTGTAGGTAATCAAGGTGCAGTTGGTAAACAAGGTGCAACCGGTGCTGTAGGTAATCAAGGTGCAATTGGAAAGCAAGGAGCTACAGGAACTCAGGGTGCCGTAGGTAATCAGGGTGCTGTTGGTGAACAAGGAGCCACAGGTTCTCAAGGAGCTACTGGTGCTGTGGGTAATCAAGGTGCAATTGGAAAGCAAGGAGCTACAGGAACTCAGGGTGCCGTAGGTAATCAGGGTGCTGTTGGTGAACAAGGTGCAACTGGTTCTCAAGGAGCCACAGGTGCAATAGGTAATCAAGGAGCTGTAGGTAAACAAGGTGCGACAGGAACTCAGGGTGCAATTGGAAAGCAAGGAGCTACAGGAACTCAGGGTGCCGTTGGTAATCAAGGTGCTGTAGGTAATCAAGGTGCTGTAGGGAAACAAGGTGCAACTGGTGCTGTAGGTAATCAAGGAGCTGTAGGTAAACAAGGAGCTACAGGAACTCAGGGCGCCGTAGGTAATCAAGGAGCTATTGGTGAACAAGGAGCCACAGGTTCTCAAGGAGCTACAGGAACTCAGGGTGCCGTAGGTAATCAAGGTGCTACAGGTAATCAAGGTGCTGTAGGGAAACAAGGAGCCACAGGAGCAGTTGGTAATCAAGGTGCCGTTGGAAAACAAGGTGCAACAGGAACACAAGGTGCCGTAGGTAATCAAGGTGCCGTTGGTGAACAGGGTGCAACTGGTTCTCAAGGAGCAACTGGTGCTATAGGTAATCAAGGAGCAATAGGTAAACAGGGTGCAACAGGAACACAAGGAGCTGTAGGTAATCAAGGCGCTACAGGTAATCAAGGTGCTGTAGGGAAACAAGGTGCAACCGGTGCTATAGGTAATCAAGGAGCTGTAGGTAAACAAGGAGCTACAGGAACTCAGGGTGCCGTAGGGAAACAAGGTGCAACTGGAACTCAGGGTGCCGTAGGTAATCAAGGTGCTACAGGTAATCAAGGTGCTGTAGGGAAACAAGGAGCAACTGGAGCAGTTGGTAATCAAGGTGCAGTTGGAAAACAAGGTGCAACTGGTTCTCAAGGTGCTGTAGGGAAACAAGGTGCAACCGGTGCTGTAGGTAATCAAGGTGCAGTTGGAAAACAAGGTGCAACAGGAGCACAAGGAGCCAATGGTGAACAAGGTGCAACTGGTTCTCAAGGTGCCGTTGGAAAACAAGGAGCAACTGGAGCAGTTGGTAATCAAGGTGCAGTTGGAAAACAAGGTGCAACCGGAGCCCAAGGAGCCAATGGTGAACAAGGTGCAACTGGTTCTCAAGGTGCTGTTGGAAAACAAGGTGCAACTGGTGCTGTAGGTAATCAAGGTGCAGTTGGAAAACAAGGTGCAACAGGAACACAAGGTGCCAATGGTGAACAAGGTGCGACAGGAACTCAGGGTGCTGTTGGAAAACAAGGTGCAACCGGTGCTGTAGGTAATCAAGGTGCCGTTGGTAAACAGGGTGCAACAGGAACACAAGGAGCTGTAGGTAAACAAGGAGCCACTGGTGCAGTTGGTAATCAAGGTGCAATTGGAAAACAAGGAGCCACTGGGGCAGTTGGTAATCAAGGTGCCGTTGGTAAACAGGGTGCAACAGGAACACAAGGAGCTGTAGGTAAACAAGGAGCCACTGGTGCAGTTGGTAATCAAGGTGCAATTGGAAAACAAGGTGCAACCGGTGCTGTAGGTAATCAAGGAGCAATAGGTAAACAGGGTGCAACAGGAACACAAGGAGCTGTAGGTAAACAAGGTGCGACAGGAACTCAGGGTGCAATTGGAAAACAAGGTGCAACCGGTGCTGTAGGTAATCAAGGAGCAATAGGTAAACAAGGAGCTACTGGTGCAGTTGGTAATCAAGGTGCAGTTGGAAAACAAGGTGCAACAGGAGCCCAAGGAGCCAATGGTGAACAAGGTGCAGTTGGAAAACAAGGAGCTACTGGTGCAGTGGGTAATCAAGGTGCAGTTGGAAAACAAGGTGCAACAGGAGCCCAGGGAGCCAATGGTGAACAAGGTGCCGTTGGTGAACAAGGAGCAACAGGAACACAAGGAGCTGCAGGATTACAAGGTGCAACAGGAACTCAGGGTGCAGTAGGTAATCAAGGAGCTACAGGAACTCAGGGTGCCGTAGGTGAACAAGGTGCTAAAGGTGAACAAGGACCACTCGGTGTACAAGGTGCAACTGGTACTCAAGGAGCTGTCGGTGGGCAAGGTGGAACCGGTGCTCAAGGTAGTGCAGTAGGTGCAATGTATAAAAATACAATGTTTACACAATCAGCTTTTATACAAGATGCAGGTGTTGCTGTATACCAAGGAAATGTAGCGGACGGAGATTCTATCTGGGTTGATCAATCAAGTTTCATAAAAACTCCATCATGGGTTGTTTCACGTTCCCATAAGTATATGGTTGACAGAGCCGGAGGTGTAAGTTTGCCAATTCTATTCTGTGGAACTGTTGCAGTTAGTGATGCTACTGGTTCATTTGGTAAGTTTAATGGGAGATGGGTTATAACTGGTTATACATGTAGTGAGGTTCAACAAACAGATTACAAACAAGCAGTTACATCTGAATTTGAGACATATTGTAATTGGGCTATGGATGGTTTTAATCCTTTAGATAAAGCTGCTTTTTGTTGTGAAGTAGAGATAGACCCAAAAGAATTGAAAAAATGTGATATGATTGTAGTACAGTTACAGATTAAGGACAATGAGAAAGGTATTGTTCAACAACTTGCATTAAACTATGGAGCAGCTCAAACTGAAGAAACATTCTAAAACAAAACATAAATGAAAAGAATCATTAGGTTTATAATAGCCCTTTTTAAATACATTATTTGGGGAGATCAGGTTACATCTGATAAATATAATAATAGAATATCAATATGTAATCAATGCTCCGATAAATGCGGGAATAAGTGTTGCATTTGTGGATGCTATTTAAAAAAGAAAGCAAAATGGTCAACAGAAAGTTGTCCTAAAAATAAATGGTAATTATGGGATGTGGATGTGGACAATCTAAGACTAATCAACAAATAAGAGAAGAGAAAGATAGAAATATGCTAGGTCGTGCTAGAAATACAGTAAGAAGAGTATGGAAACAGGCCCAAAACGAACAGCCTTCTCATGTCGTAAAAAGAATAAATAAAAAATAAAATAAAATAAAGATGGATTCTCTAACGTCAAAACCGTCATGTATAAATGATCTGAAAGAACTAGTTAATAACTTAACTGATCGTGATGTTGATATTAAGAACCATCTTAAAAGTATTAAGTCAGTCCTAGAAGATAAAAGGATTAAATGTGATACGGTAAAAATTAAAAAGATTAAACAAATTCTTAAAAATGGCTAACGGAGAACAAAATGGTTGGAATGAATATTCTAAACTCGTAATTGCAGAATTAGAAAGACTTAATGATGGTATCACTAATCTTAACGGTGAAATACAAGATCTTAAAAGAGAAATAGCAGAGCTTAAAGTTAAAGAAGATTTTGCCAAAGAATTATGGAAATGGAAACAAGCCGTAGATGAGGTTGCTTCTCCAAGCCAATTAAATACTACAATTAAAGATGTAGCTGATCTCAAAACCTTTAAAACACAGGCTATCACCATCTGGGCTGTTGTTCAATTAATAACTGCTACTGTTATTGGTCTTTTGAAATATTTTAAATAATCTTTTATTATATCTTTCAACTCCCTTGCTTTTTTGTTATATTTTAATTAAATAAATAAATTATAAAAATAACAAATATGATAGACGATTGGTTAAATCAAAATCCTGATGATGGATTCAATCCTAATGATCACGGTATTGAAATGGATGAAATCGCAAAACTACATGCAATGTCAGATATGAAAGAAGATCAAGAAATATGGGCAAGAGAACAAGCTAATAAATTTTATAATGATTTTGAAAGCTTAAATATATCTGATTCAATTTTAGCAGTTAATAGTTTAATTAAAACAAAAGTACTAAGTATAAGTCAAGTTAACACTATGTTGGATAATATGATTGATGTTTTTCTCCTAGATGAAGAATATGAAAAGTGTCATGTTTGTAATGAAATTAAAAAAGGTTTAAAAGAATGTTAGAATTTAATGCAGAAAATTTAGAAGAACTTGAAATTGAAGCAGCAGCGAGAGCTCATGAAGTTTCAGTTGAAGTCACAAAGGGTGTAATTAAAGCTTTAGACAATAATGTAGATAAAGTAGTTATAGGAGTATTAGCTACATTGGATTTAGATTTAAGTGTAGATAAGGAAGGTTATTTAGAAGCTTTAGAAACCAACTTAGTTAGGTGTGAAGAATCTGAAGAATTTGAATTATGTAAAGAGTCTATTAAGTGGATTAAAAAACTTAAAGAATAAAAAATATAATAACTTTAGTATTAATTAAGATCGGATTTTCCGATCTTTTTTGTTTATTAAGATAATTTACTTAAAAAATCTTACCTATTTAAAATAAATATTAAAAATAGCTTTAGTTACATGAAATACTTATTTAGCATAATAATTACATTAGTAATGTTAGTACCATCTAATATGAATGCTCAAAATGATTCATTTTTTAATAAAATGTACCAAGATTTTTTAAAGTATGGTACGGTATATGGTTCAGGAGAAATTAAAAATTCAGTAGAGGCATCAACACCTTCTTATTTTGTTAGAACTAACCAAGACGGTTCAATATATTCTATACCTGATGTTGTAGATAATACACCATCATTTCCTTTTGATTATAGGTATGGTTTTGGAATAAGAAAGCTAGCAAGATTTGGTTATGAAAGAAAGCCTAGAAACTATTATGATGGTACAGAACAACAATTAGCATTTACTGCACCTACATCTGCTGTAAATGGATTTGAATATCAATTTCATTTAGAAAAAGAAAGATGGCAAGGTAGAGAATTTAATAATCATAGATTGTTTTTAAAGCACACTGGTAAATATCATATAGTAAAAGCTGAAAGTAGAGAAGTTGGTAGAATCAATTTAAATTATCAGTCAGCTGAAGTAAGAGGCCGATTACCTATAGGTGAAAAATTTTCAATATCAGCAGGTGCTGTATTCAGAACTCACGAGAGAGCCTACGGTTATAATCCTGTAGAAATTTGGTTAAATGAAACAGAAATTATAGATGGCCAAGAATATCCATCTAACCCATGGTATACTTTAGGATATGATTATGGATATCAAGATATCTTTTATGAAGAAACTAGTACAGATCCGTATACCGGTGAAGAAATAACCAAACAAGATTGGTATTGGATTGATTCAAATGGAGTTGAGGTTGCTCATTCAGATTTAGATTTTAGAGAAACTATCTTTCCTAGTTTAATGAACAGATATAATAATGAAATATGGAGTCAGTTAGATAGGTTCGGTGAAATTGCACCAATTATAGGTTTTGATTTTTATCATTATAAAAATAACTTTTGGCTGCATGCTTATGGTAATTATATTTTACCATATCATAAATATGTTATGGGTGATGAAGAAGTAAGTTACTTAAATAGAAATAATTGGGGTAAAGGTGGTTTAGTTCAAGATGCAGAATTAGAACAGTGGGATGATTATTCATTTGGAGCTAGTTTTGGTTGGAAGGTTGGTAAAAATCTTGGTGTGTTCGTTGAAGGTGAATTTAGTAAAATGTGGGATAGTAAATTATATCAGTCTACATTTGGATTAAATTATACATTTAAATAAAATGGCAAAAGAATTAAATGAAAATTTAGATTTTAGGGTTAGTATAAAAACCTTAATTGCAATTGGTGCTGCTATGGCAACAGTCATAAGTATGTGGTTTGTTTTACAATCAGATATAGATGAAGCAAAAAAGTTACCTAAGCCGGTAATTGATAGGGTAGAGTATGATTTAAAAGATGAGTTGGTTCGCCAAACTATTATGGATACACAAGAAGACGTTGAAGATATAAAGGAACAACTTCAAAAGATGGATGAGCGCCTTTATGAATTACAGCAAAGAAGATAATATGAAAAAGATTTTATTTATTATTTTTTTATTCTTAAGCACAAATGTGTTTGCTCAACAATGGGTTTCAGATAAAGACTTTGATACTAAAGTTATAGGTTATGAAGCTTTTGAAGATAATTCTATACATGATGTAATAGTTGTAGAATTTTATGCAGAGTTTAATAAAGATAATGCCTTTAAGGATTGGAAAAAAATTGATGACTTAGATGGTGTTCAATATTATAGATGCGATATTGCCACTTCTCCAAAATTAAAAAAGGATCTTAAAATTAGAATGGCACCAACATTACTTCTCTATATTAGAGGTGATGCATATATTAAATTTACAGCAAGAGCAGGATTAGATCTTAAATGTCCTGTTGACTTTGATAAACTAGTAAGAGCTATTAAAGTTGTCAAAAGAGAATCTCAATTTTAAACTGAAACATCTTTGATTTATTCCATATAATAATAAATCAATCTATGGGACTTAGAGACGACTGGCAATATTCCGATACTAAATTTACTCCACCACAAAATCCACTTTTAAGTAAAAGGTTAGTAATCAAAAACCTTAATCAAATACTACAATTATTAGAAGACAAATCACCCTATCTTGCAGCAGATAGGATTAGGTTTTTAATCTCTGATATTGAGAATGATAAACTAAAACCAGGGAATTTGTAAAATAATTGTGAAATTGTTGTAAATTTCTCCAGAAGTATGTAATTATATTAATATAACAATATAACATATAACATACTATGAACAACAAAATTAACACACCTCTCACTGAACTTATTAAACAATTAGAATCTGAGTTAAATCATGAGAGTACTAAGCAAGGATTAAAATATGCAATCGCCATAGCAAAAAGAATGCTAAAAAAGGAAAAAGAAATAATGTGCTGGTTTGCTGATGAATGGCACGAAATAAAAATAAATAAAAATTTTTAAAAAAAACAAGAAATCTTGGTATGAATCCCAAAAAATAGTATTATATTTATACTATATTAATCAATACATAACAACATTGAAAATTGTTAATAACTTTCTGAAAAAAACAAGATTTTATAGTTCAAATCCCAATTAAATTGATTATATTTATATATTAATAATAAAACAAAAAACGGAACCTATATGAACACTACTTTGTACAAAGACATTCAAAAAAACATTAATTCATCTGACCCTGTGCTATCTAATATGAGATTGGTCGTACACCTTGCTAAAAAATACCAAGGAATGGGACTATCACTAGAAGATCTAATCCACGAAGGTACAATCGGATTATGTAAAGCTAGAGATAAATGGAAAAAAGATGGAGGATCTAAATTCTCTTCATATGCAGCAGCATGGATTAAAGCTACAATCCGACAAGCTCTAAATAATAAGAGTAGGACAATTCGTGTACCTGCTCATAAAACTCATATCCCTGATATAGGTCCTAAAGTATCTGAATTGGATCCAACATATCAAGGTACTTATGAATCTCATATTGAAAAATCCCACGATGAATCTCACCTTAAATACAAGATAGAAAAACTAATGGGAAAACTAAAACCTAAACAACAAGAAATTATCAAAATGAAATTTGGTATTGATTGTATTGAAATGAAAACTTCTGAAATTGCAAAAGAACTAGGAATCACTGTTCAATCTGTAAACGGTACTATTCGTAATTCTCTAAAAATTATGAAAGGATAATATGATAGATAAGGTAATTTTATATGCAAAAACATTACAACCTTTACTAAAGTGGATCAAAGATAATCCTGATGATAAAGAGATTAAGTACACTGTAACGAGACTTATAAGATTTTACAGTAATACCCCTAAAGAATTAGGACTCCCTTATATGTACTCGACCGCCGCTCTACAAGAAGCTATTAAACTAGATATAGATGATCCTGAGGAAAAGCTAAAGTGGATTACGTGGAGAGAACAAACAAATAAAAGTGGTCTAAAAGATAAAGGTAGAAAAAATGGTATATTTCATTTAGAACATATTGTTCCTATATCTCAAATAGCAAAAAAGCTTTATGAGCTAGATAATCTTGATCTTGTATTACCTATCTATAAAATACTTATAGATAATTTTAAGATAGCATGGATTTTAAAATCTGAGCAAAAAATACTTGATAGTATTAATCGGAGTGGAATAAGAACTCCTGAACTTTTAACAAACCTAAATATTCATATTAAAGGATTTAATAATTAACATATGCCAGAATTAGCAGAACTTAGATTAACAGCAGCTTATATAAATGAGTGTAGTGGGAGTGGTGCTCCGACTATTAGATATACCAATATTAAGAAAAATCCAGTACATAAAGGAAAGGATATTGAACTTCCTTTTGATGGTGACTTTAGCATTACTGCCGAGAGTCGAGGTAAAGAATTAATTTTATGGTTATCTCAACAAGAAGAAAAAGTTCCTCTCAAAATGACTATGGGAATGAGCGGCCATTTTAAATTAACTAATACTGGCCAAGAACCGAAACATGCTCACTTAAAATTTTATAGACATGATGGTACTACATTATCTTTTGTTGATGTAAGGCGATTTGGTAAATGGAAGTTAGGAGAAACATGGGGTGTTAATCGTGGACCAGATCCAACGATGGAACCGGAAGATTTTAGAATGAATGTTTTAAAAAATCTAGATAAGAAGCCTTTTAATCAACCTATTCATTTAGTATTAATGAATCAAAAATATTTTAACGGAATAGGCAATTACTTAAGAGCTGAAATTTTATATAGACTACCGTATGTAAATCCTTTTATGGAAGCTAGAGAAGTTATAGAAAATTGCCCACAGCTTTTAGAACTTTGTATAGAAATACCAAGAAAAGCATATTCATTAGGTGGAGGTCAATTAAAAGACTGGGAAAATCCTTGGAAGTCAGATAAAGAAAAATTTGATAAATTCATTAAATGTTATAACAACAAAAACATGGGTTATATAAAAGACAAGAATGGTAGAAGGTTTTGGTTTGATCCTAAATGGAACATTCAAATGTTAGAACAATACACTAAACAAAAATAAAACAAACTTACATTTAAGCTATATAAAAATAAATTAAAATTTGTATGGCAAACACTGATAATAAATGTAAAGATCTCGATGTTAGAGATTATTGGAAAGAGAAAGAATATGATGTTAAAGTTAATTCATTAGAAGAACTTTATTCTCTACAAGCTAAAACTCAAAATATGTATTTTGAAAAGCAAGGTAGAAAACCTTTCTCAGAGTTCACTATAGGTGATGTTATAGATTTTTTAATGGTTACTAATCATGCAATCATTGATGAGCTACATGAAATGGTAGATGCGGTTGGAGGAATCGAAGACGGTGCTGGTAATGCTGCATGGAAACCTTGGAAATCTAAAAATCCTGAAATCAGAAAACAAAAGCTATCTGATTTAACACCAGGTGATTTAAAAGAATTAAAAATGGAATGGATTGATGTAATGCATTTTGTATTTAATGCAGGTTTAGCCATTGGTGTTTCTCCAAAAGAGTTCTATAATTATTATCTTTCTAAGAATGAAGAGAATTGGAACAGGCAAGAAAACAATTATTAATCATTACATATAAAAAATAAAATATGCTATTAGACATAACTCAAGAAGATCGCCAATTATGGGTCTCTTATTTTAATCTTGACGGAAAAACTAGATTTAAGACTTATGATCTTCAACCAGAAGATATGTTTAACTGGGAAGTCTGTGATGGTGGTGATCCTAAAGCAGATCCTAAAATTAAAAATTGGGATGGTCGTTCTGTAAAGAAAGCAAAATCAAGGTACTTAAACAAATATAGAATTATAGAATATATGGATCAACTATCATTCTCTGATAGAGAGCTTATATTCGGTTATCATTTTCCTAAAACATATTTTGTAGATATTGAGGTTGAGGTTACTGATTCATTTCCTGAGCCAAGTAAAGCACCGAACCCAGTAACTGCAATTTGTATAGTAACACCAGAAAAACAATGTGTAGTGTTAGCTACTAAAAATTTAGATAAACCTATACAGTCTAAAATACAAAAACAAATAGACGAACATTTTAAAGATATAGGTGAAGAATTTTCTTTTATCTTTAAATGTTTTGATAATGAGTATGATATGCTATATACATTTATGGATACTTTTGTTAAAAAGTTTTCTATGATGACAGGCTGGAACTTTGTACAATTTGACTGGCAATATATTGTAAACCGTTGTAAGAAATTAGGAATTGATCCTTCTATTGCTTCTCCTATTGGTAGGACTTTTGGTAAAAATGAATTCCCTTGCCATGTAGGAGTAATGGATTATTTAGATATTTATGCAAAGTGGGATAGGACTGTAGATATTAAAGAAGATTTTAAATTAGATACAGTAGGTGAAGCCGTTGTAGGAATCCGTAAAATTAAATATGAAGGTACAATACAAGATATGTATGAAAAAGATTATCCTAAGTACATTTTCTATAATGCAGTTGATACCGCTCTTGTTTATTTAATCCATGAAAAGATTAAGACAATGGAAATTGCATTAACTATTGCTCATATGACTCAGATTAGTATTTTTAAAGCTGCATCGCCAGTAGCAATTACAGAAGCATTATTAGCTAGAGAATTTTTAACTAGAAATTTAGTAATGGCTAAAGATCCTAAAGCTCCCCCAACTAAAAGGCAGCAGTTTGAAGGAGCCTTTGTAAAAGAACCTAAAACAGGAATGCATAATGCTGTAGCTGCTTTTGATTTTGCTTCTCTGTATCCTTCTATTATGAGGCAGTTAAATGTTTCACCTGAAAGTTTTATTAGAAAAGTAAAACCAGAAATTAGAGATAGGGAAGTAGGAGAAGATAGAATTGTTTCTGTAACAGGTGCCGTTTATAGTACAGAGAGATCTATTTTAAAAGATGTGTTAAGTAGGCTGTATGGCCAAAGAAGAGAATATAAGAAAGAATCATTTAGGCTACAACAAGAAGCTTATAATTTAGAGCAGGAGTTAAAAAAACAAGACAATGATTAAATCAAATGTCTTAGGTAGAATAAATAAAAAACAAAATCAATTATAGACATGCAACCATCTCACCATGAGTTGCATGTTTAGTCTAAAATAATAAATTAATTATGAGCAAACTATTTACTGAACGTGTCGAATATAAACCTTTTGAATATCCTGAATATTATTTAGAAGGCTGGTTACCACAAGCACAAGCATTTTGGTTACATACTGAAATTTCAATGCAAGGTGATGTTAAAGATTGGAACGAAAATTTAAAACCACACGAGAAGAATTTAGTTGGAAATATTCTTTTAGGATTTGCTCAAACTGAATGTGCAGTATCTGATTATTGGACTGGGATGGTAACCAAGTGGTTTCCTAAACATGAAATAAGACAAATGGCAATGATGTTTGGTTCACAAGAAACTATTCATGCTGTAGCTTATAGTTATTTAAATGAAACATTAGGTCTTGAAGATTTTGCAGCATTCTTACATGAGCCATCAATGGCTGATAAATTTGACTTCTTAATGTCTACTAATGCTGATTATACAGATAAAGATTTATTAGGTAATGTAGGCGATGCAAAAAAGGAAGTTGCAAGAAGCTTAGCTATATTTTCTGCATTTGCAGAAGGCGTAAGTTTATATAGTTCTTTTGCCGTTCTTTATTCTTTTCAAATGAGAAACTTATTAAAAGGAATTGGTCAACAAATGAAATGGTCTGTAAGAGATGAATCATTACATAGTAAAATGGGTTGCCGATTATTTAATCACATGTGTGATGAAGATAAAAATCTTAGAGATGATGTAAAAGATTCTGTTTATGAAGCGGCTAAACTTATTGTAGATATGGAACATAATTATATTGATAAGATTTTTGAAATGGGTGATATTGAAAATTTAAAGGCATATGACTTAAAGAATTTTATTTATAGAAGAACAAACGAAAAGTTACAAGAATTAGGATTAGATGCAATTTTTGAGTATGATGAAAAATCAGCAGATAATTTAGATTGGTTTTATCATTTAACAGGTGGACATACTCACACTGACTTTTTTGCAATCAGACCAACTGATTATGCAAAGGCAGGAGAAGGTGATAACTGGGATGATATTTGGTAATAATTAAAAAAGTAAAAATGACAGCAGATCAAATAGAAAAAGAATTAGGTTGGGAACGTGGTGTTGATTATCCAGAATGGGGTCATACTGATGTTTATTTAAATACAATATCAAGAGGATATTGTTTACCAGGAGAAACTCCAAAAGATGCATATTGGAGAGTAGCAACAACAGTTGCAAATAGACTTAAAAAACCAGATATGGCTGATAAGTTTATGAAGTACATTTGGAAAGGGTGGTTAAATCTAGCCTCACCTGTATTAAGCAATACTGGAACTGAAAGAGGTTTACCTATCAGTTGTTTTGGAATTGATGTAGCCGACTCTATTAATGATATTGGCCAAAAGAATTTAGAATTAATGCTTTTGGCAAAACATGGTGGAGGTGTTGGCGTTTGTCATAATCAAATCAGGCCAGCTGGAGCATCTATAACTGATAATGGTACTAGTGATGGTGTAGTACCTTTTATTAAAATTAATGATTCTACTATTCTTGCTACTAATCAAGGTGCAGTAAGAAGAGGAGCTGCAAGTACAAACTTAAGTATCGAACATGATGATTTTTGGGAATGGTTAGAAATCAGAGAACCTAAAGGTGATATTAATAGACAATGTTTAAATACTAACCAATGTGTTATTGTAGGTGATAAGTTTATGAGGAATGTTATGGAAGGTGATACAGAATCCAGAAAAAGGTATGCAGCAGTCCAAAGAAAAAGAAGGCAGACTGGGCAACCTTATATAATGTATAGAGGTAATGTAAATAAACAAAATCCGGATGCATATAAGAGAAACGGTTTAAAAGTTTTTATGACCAACATTTGTTCTGAGATTGTTTTACATACAGATGAAAACCATTCTTTTGTTTGTTGTTTAAGTTCTCTTAATCTTTCAAAATATGATGAGTGGAAAAATACAAATCTTATTTATGATTCTACATGGTTCCTAGATGGTGTACTTGAAGAATTTTTACAAAAGGCAAAATACAGAAAAGGTTTTGAAAATTCTGTAAGATCTGCTGAAAAGGGCAGGGCATTAGGCTTAGGTGTACTTGGATGGCATACTTATTTACAACAGAGAGGTATTGCATTTGAAGGGTTAGAAGCTCAATATGAAACTCGTAATATATTTTCTCAAATTAAGATAGAAAGTGAAAGAGCAAGCCGAGATCTTGCTGAAGAATACGGAGAACCTCTATGGTGCAGAGATACAGGATTTAGAAACACTCACTTAAGAGCTGTGGCTCCTACGGTTTCTAATTCTAAATTAGCTGGTGGCATATCTGCTGGTATTGAACCAGTACCTGCAAATATATGGACCGATCAATCTGCAAAAGGTACCTTTATTAGAAAGAACCAACAGTTAGAAGATTACTTAGAAAAAATGGGGCATAATAATAAAAAAGTTTGGGATAGAATAATGGCTGATGGTGGATCTGTCCAAGGTCTTAAATTTTTGGATGATTGGTGTTTCTTAAAAGGCATCTTAATTAGATGTAAAGAAGTACCAGAATTACAGGAAGGTGTTCCATTTAAAGATGTCTTTAAAACTTTTAAAGAAATAAATCAATTGGATTTGGTAAGACAGGCTGGTGTTAGACAACAATACGTTGATCAAGCAGTATCTCTAAATTTAGCATTCCCTAAAGAAGCTTCTCCAAAATGGATTAACCAAGTTCATTTAGAAGCATGGAAACAAGGTATTAAAACTCTTTACTATATGAGAACTGAATCTGTATTAAGAGGTGACATTGCAAAAGCTGCAATGGAAGAATGTTTAAGCTGTGATGGATAATGGGAAAGTATACTTACATATTAGGTCCTTGTAGTATTGAGAACGAGGAAATTTTTTTAGAGGTTGCTAAAACATTAGACGGTTGGATGGAAACAAAGGATTGGTATTTAAAAGGATCTTTTGATAAGGCAAATAGAACTTCTATACATTCTGATAGAGGTCCCGGTTTAGAAGAAGGACTGGAGATTATGAGAACAGTTAAACATTACTATCCTCATATTAAAATCATAACTGATATTCATGAACCTTCTCAAGCATTACCGCTATCTGAGGTAGTTGATGTTATTCAGATACCTGCCTTCTTATGTAGGCAAACCGATCTTTTAGTTGAATGCGCAAAAAACTTTAATGTGATTAATATTAAAAAAGGACAATGGTTATCTGCTGAGGCTATGGTACATGCTGTTACAAAAATAAAGGAAGTGGATCCTAATTGCGAAGTATGGGTAACTGAAAGAGGATCACAATTTGGTTATGATAGACTTATTGTAGATTTTAGAGGAGTTGATGTAATGAAAAAATTTGCAGATAAAGTTATTTTAGATTGTACTCATTCTACTCAGATGGCTGGAGATGGTATAACCGGAGGGAGTCGTAAATTAGCAAAGCAATATGCTAAAGCAGCTAAGATTTTTGAATATGATGGAGTATTTATTGAAACTCACCCAGATCCTGATAATGCTATTTCAGACTCAGGTAGCCAGGTAGAATTAGACTGGTTAGTGTCTCAAATAAATAATATATGAAAACAAAATTTTCAGCTGGATTAGCAATCATATATGACAATAAAATTTTATTAGCTCATACTACCAATAGAGGCTGGTACGGTTCTTATGGAATCCCTAAAGGTGGAATTGAAAAAGGTGAAACACATTTTGAAGCTGCATTGAGAGAAACCAAAGAAGAAGTCGGTATAAAGGTTCCTAAAAATCTAATTAATAAAAATGATAAGCATACATTTGTACTAACAACCAGAAAGTACAACTACACTAAAATTGTTTATTATTATATTGCTCAAATATCTGATCTTTCTCAAATAGGATTAAAGGATTTAGTAATACCTAAAAGGCAATTGCAAACAGAAGAAGTTGACTGGGCAGGATTTTTAGATTATGATGAAGCAATGAAAAGAGTTATGAAGTCGCAGCAAGCTGTAATTAATAATTTAGTTGGGAAAGGTTTGTTGGAAAAGAAAGATAATATTTTAAAGTTTAAGGATTTTGGATTATAATAAATTACTTGGAAGAGATCCTATTTCTACTGATCTTAATAAAATCCAAGAATACATAAAAGGAAAAAGAATTTTAGTTACTGGTGGAGCCGGCTCGATTGGTAGTGAAATTGTACGGCAGCTTGTAAAATTTGGTGCATCTTCAGTTACAGTCTTTGATAATGCAGAAGCTTCAATGTTTCATTTAGAACAAGAAATAAGTAGATCATTTCCAAACTCTCATATTAAATATGTAATAGGTGATGTAAGAGATAAGTATAGGTTAGAAGAAGTTTTTGATTCTTTTAAACCAAATATTGTTTTTCATGCTGCTGCATATAAACATGTACCAATGATGGAGGCTAATCCTATAGAAGCAATTAAAACTAATGTATTAGGAACCATGAACGTTTCTAACACGGCTTATATGAATGAAGTTGAAAAATTTGTAATGGTTTCTACAGATAAAGCAGTTAATCCTACTAACATAATGGGAGCTACAAAAAGAATTGCAGAATTATATACACAATTTTTAGAAACAAAATCTGCCACAAATTTTATAGTTACAAGATTTGGTAATGTATTAGGATCTGAAGGTTCAGTAATTCCAACATTTATAAAACAAATTGAAAGAGGAGGACCTGTGAGCGTTACTCACAGAGAGGTAATTAGATACTTTATGACTATACCTGAAGCATGTCAATTAGTATTACAGGCAGGTGTACTAGGTAAAGGTGGAGAAGTGTTTTTGTTTGATATGGGCGAGCCTGTTAGTATTACTGATTTAGCCAAAAATTTAATTAAGTATTTTAATAGTGATGCTAAAATTAAATACATAGGACTAAGACCAGGTGAAAAATTATATGAAGAGCTATTATGTAATGGTGAAAATATGATACCTACTGATGATCATAATATTATGAAGTTAAATCATGAAGATTATGATTTTAAAACTTTAATACCTAAAATAGAAAAATTATCAAAAATAAGATCTAATGATTTTTATAAAATACTTCTATTGATGAAAAGTATTGTTCCAGAATTTAAAAGAGAAAGTAATGATTAACATTTACGGTAAAGGTGGCCATGCAAGAGTAGTTAATTCTGTTTTATGGAATAGACACCCTAAACAGATAAAATTTTGGAATGATGAAGATTACGATGAAAGTGCAAAAGGAAGCTGGGTTATTGCAATTGGAAATAATCAAGCAAGAAAAACAATAGCCAATAAATTAGGTGAAGGGTGTTATGCTATTGTTATAGCAGAATCAGCTTTAGTTTATGATAGTGATATTGGGGAAGGCACTCAAATTTTACATAGGGCAGTAGTACAAGTTGGCACTAAGATAGGAAAGCATTGTATAATTAATACCTCAGCATCAATTGATCATGATTGTCAGTTAGGAGACTTTTCCTTTGTTGGTCCTAATGCAACTTTATGTGGTGGTGTTGAAATTGGAGAAGGTACTTTTATTGGTGCAGGAGCAGTTGTTTTGCCTTATATAAAAATTGGAAAAAACTGTATGATAGGTGCAGGTTCAGTAGTAACAAAAAATATGCCAGATAATATTACGGCTTATGGTAATCCGGCTAAAATAAAATAATATGAAAAAGATTTACTTATCACCGCCTCATATGTCAGGCAAAGAATTAGAATATATTAAAGATGTATTTAAAGATAATTGGATAGCTCCAATTGGGCCTCATCTTAATAAATTTGAAGAAATTGTAAAAGAATATACTGGAGCACAACATGCGGTAGCAGTTACTTCTTGCACTGCAGGTATACATTTAGCTCTTAGGGCATTAGGTGTAGAAAAGGACGACTATGTTATTTGTTCTTCTTTAACTTTTGCAGCTACAGCAAATCCTATAATTTATTGTGGTGCCGAACCTATTTTTATAGATTCAGAAGAAGGTAGTTGGAATATGGATTTAACTTTATTAGAATCTGCTATACTCAATTCAACAGCTTTAGGTAAAAAACCAAAGGCTATTATTCCTGTACATATTTTCGGTGTACCTTGTAACATGGAAGCAATTAAAAAATTATCAGATGAATATGACATACCTATTATTGAAGATGCCGCCGAAAGTCTCGGCTCTACTTTTAAAGATAAGCACACAGGAACCTTTGGCGATATTGGTGTTTATTCTTTTAATGGAAATAAATTATTATCTACATCAGGTGGTGGGGTAATTGTAACTGACGATAAAAAGAAAGCTGATTATATGAGATTTTTATCGACACAAGCAAAAGATAACAGGCCATACTACCATCATACTGATATAGGATATAATTATAGAATGAGTAATGTTCTTGCTGCTATCGGGGTTGCTCAGATGGAAGTTATAGAAGAAAGAATAAAAAGAACAAGAGAAATTAACCAGATTTACAGAAAAGAATTAGGTGATTTATTTTTTGGTTTTCAGGAAGAGTTAGAAACAGACAGATCTAATATGTGGTTAACCTGTGCTATAATGAAAGGTGAATATAAACCAGAAGATTTAATTGCTCATTTGGAAAAAGATAGTATTGAAGCTAGGAGAATATGGAAGCCAATGCATGAACAGCCAGTTATGCAAGGTTATAAAAAATATATAAATGGAAACAGTTCTTTATTATTCTTACAAGGTATTTGTTTACCTTCTGGTTCTGATCTTACTGATGAAGATATGGAAAGAATTATAAAGTCTATAAAAACATTTTTTAACAAATGATAACCTTTGAAGATTTTAAATTATTAGAGTCTTATTTAGAAGAAGAAAATTTTCAGATTCTTTTAGAGAAAAACCTAAGCTCAAAGATAGACAATAATATTAAATTTGGTATAGTCATGGCCACTCATGATATGAATGCCGGTGCTGCGAATAAGCAAAGAGCAAAACATATGACTACTCCTGGAGTTTTAGCTGATGCTTTAAATTCTATTAAGAATCAAAAATATAAAAACTGGAAAATTTATTTAACCGCTGACAAATATGAAGGTGATGAAAATGAAATTAAAAAAGTAATAGAAGATATTATACCTATAGAACAAATTCAATATAAGAATAGATCAACTCCAGGTGAAAGAAATAATAAAAAGTGGACTACTAAGCAAATAAGATTTACTGCAGGCTGTGCCGCATTAAATGATTCCTTAAATATGGCGGAAAAGGATGGTTGTGATTATATCATACGATTAGATCATGATGATAAATGGGCTCCTAATCATTTAGAGACTATTGCTAAAGCATATTCTCAATTTCCAGATTTAGGTTTTGTTTTTACTAGAAGTAAAAAGAAAGTAACTGCATTTAATACTTCAAAGAAAGTATTTATGCAACCACAAAAAGAATATGATATGGATTTAAACAATAAAGGATATGGTGCAAATGATACATCACATTCTGCTGTATCTTGGAGACCTAGTATAATAGGTAAATTAAGATATAGAAATCCAGATCAACAGAGAAACACAGCCCCTAAGCTAAAAGGTGCACCATCTAATTCAGGTGGTATATTACCAGCCGACTGGGATATGTTTAAAAGAGTCATGATGAATGTCAAGGACAAAGGAAAAAATTATATGTACATTCCTAAAGTAACAAGTTTTTACAGAAACCGTGAAGGCAAGTTCTAGTGATGAATATATAGATTAAATAACTAAAAATAATTATTATGGAAAAATTTGAAGAAATTAAATCGTTAATCGAAGCGTGTACTGAAGACATAGATAAGTTTTATGTAAAAGGAAATAAGGCAGCAGCCGTAAGAATTCGTAAAACTATGCAAGAAGTTAAAAACTTAGCACAAGAAGTAAGAGTACATGTACAAGAAACTAAAAACAGTTTATAATAACCACTCCAATTACCTGAAAAGAGACTGCCATCTAGGCGGTCTTTTTTTGTCTTAAAAATATCTCTAGCACTCTTAAAACATTTATTTATTTTGCCATATAATAATAAATTAGGATTTATATGGAAAAATGTTTAATGTTAGACTTTGATGATACTTTAGTTAAAACTATTGAGATTCATGCTGATTCATGGAGAAAGGCATTAGAGAAAGTCTTAAACATAGAAATACCACTTTCTGCTATTATGGCAGATATTAATTATGGTATGGATGTTTTATTAGAAAAATATCAATTAACTAATAAAGAATCTAAATTAGCCCAAAAATATAAAAAAGAAATATTTTCTAAAAACCTACATAAAACAAAGGTAAATGAATTACTTTTGTATATGTGTAAAAGTAAAGTATTTAAAAATTTAGTTGTAGCATCTAATTCATCACGAGAAAATGTTGATAGAATTATGAGTTACCATCAAATAGATCCTAATTTATTTGACTACATATATACAAGAGAAGATGTACCAAATAAGAAACCATCACCGGATATGGGAAATCTAATAATGGAAAAATTTCCGCAATATAATAAAGAAGACTTCTTAATGGTTGGAGATTCTGATGTGGATTCAACCTTTGCACGTAAACTAGGAATAAAATGCATAATAGTAAAATTTTAGTAGGGAATAGCGGAGATAAAGTTTTTCTCCAAGGTAATAAAGTAATTAAAGAGGCTGGGCATTATCCAGAAAAATTTAAACAGCAAATGGATTTTCTTATGTGCTGTGATCATCCTAATTTTATTGATGTCAAGCCTCTATCAGAAACAAGCTATGAAATGAAAAGATATTCTACTTGGTATGATAAAATTTTATCACAACCTATGAATACCTCATTAGGCCAATTAGAATCTTTAATTTCAATCATAGGTAAATTTGACAATATAGGATCTGATGTAAAAACTCAAGATTATTTTGATAAACTTCAATTAAGAACAGGTTATACTTATGAAGGTAAATTTGATGCAGTATCTGCTTGGGGATTTGTTCATGGTGATTTAACAGTAAGTAACATTTTACATGATAAAGATTTTCTATTTATTGATCCAAGAGGAACTGAAGAACAGAACTATTATGATTATGGAAAACTTATGCAATCATTTGTTATGGAATATGAGTCCCATATATACAATAATCCAAATGAAAAGTACAGTAAGTTTTGCAAAGAAGCTGAAAAAGTAATGTATGAATGGTGTGATGAATATCAACTTAAATTCTTTTTAGCTGTCCACTTATTAGGAGCAGTACCTTTCTTTGAATTAAATGAAAGATATGAATTAGCAGGTTCATTCCTTAAAAAAGGCCATGAGCTGTTTGATGAATTAGAAATAAAATATACTAAATGAAAAAAATAAGTAAAGCAATTATATTAGCAGCAGGCCGTTCCACTAGGTATGGTAAAAATAAATTAGTTGATCCTATTTTAGGTAAGTCAACTGTAGAGTACTGTATTGAATTTTGTATTGAAAATGGAATAGAAGATTGTTATGTAACAATCAGTAAAGCTGACTTCTTTTTTAAAGATAGTGTAAAGCTATCTCATCCTATTATTGAAAAACTTAATAAGTATAAAAAAGATATTAATATATTTTATGAATTTCAAAAGGATGATGAATATGGTCCAGGTGCTGCCATAAAAGTTTGGGCAGGTAAATTTAATGAAGGTTTCTTATGTCTGTTTGGAGATAATTATTATCAAGGAAATATAGGATTAGAATATCATGATCCAAGTACAACTGTTGTTACTTATAAAGATTATGATACAAGAGCAAGAAATTTACAACTTGCATCTATATTAGAAAATGTTGTCATTGAAAAACCACACGGCATTGTTTCAGGTAGATATTTCTGTGGTTATATGATATTTTCTAAAGAAGCATTTGATAATCTTGATAGTATTAAAATGTCAAATAGAAATGAATATGAAATTACTCATCTGATAAACTCAATGGATAATTTAAAGTTCGAAGAACTAAATATATGTTGGTATGATTTAACATATGAAAATGATAAAGAAGTAATAGAAGATTTAATTCAAAATTGTTAAAATGGAAAATGTAAAAAAAGTAGGTTTCTTTAAACTTGGTAAAGCGATTAAGTTTAATGAAAACAGTTGGGGAGCAATTGGTGGAGATTGCGAACCTAAGCAATTAATTAATTCGATTGCAAAAAGAAATCCTAATATTGAATATTGGTTATTGAGCCCAAATGATTTAGGTAGAGTTAGAGCAAAGGAAAAGCCAGCAGTCCAATCCTTATTCGGTCCTCCTGTTGAAACAGAATCTGCTG